>Ga0255340_1002655_pt1 | contig 20282 bp, 19 predicted proteins | sample wastewater_treat_7_FD_192417 | JGI IMG/M metagenome (GOLD analysis project Ga0255340, IMG submission 192417) | Wastewater microbial communities from Lulu Island WWTP, Vancouver, Canada - plant10 | ecosystem: Engineered > WWTP > Wastewater > Unclassified | place: Canada: Vancouver, British... | reverse complement strand
CTTATTTGAATTTTTGTTGCAATATCAATAAAATATTGATTTTTTGCTAAATCATCATATGTATAGGATTAATTCATTTAATACATAAAATGAAAACCCGCTAAATAGCGGGTTTGTCAATAGTCTGTTTTAAAGAATTATTTTCCCGTTTTGGACCAGGCCCAGATGATATATCTGCTGAATGATTTGATTAAGGATGACAAGGTTGTTATAAGCGATTTGGGCTTCAGTAATCCCGCTGAAGAAATAATGGGGGATATGGCCATTAAAAAGATGGATATTAAAATTCCTTACAACGGTACATATGAAGGAACCATTGAAGTTATGAAGGCCTTAAGCTCAAGCCCCAGGAGAATTGTCGTTGACAGCCTGACTATGAACAGGGAAAATGATTCAGATCTTACGGGAAACATGCTGCTTAAAATATACAGCCTTGAAGGACTTGCGGATACCGATCCGGAAGTAATACCTGTAGAGGTTCCAGAGGGCCCCGGAGAAGGTTCCTTGTTCGCTTCCTACGAGGGATATGTTGAGAGCGGCGGGGCTATAGGCAGCAGGCCGGGAGGCGGATCTACCGCCATAGATGAAAGGGATTATTCTAAGGTCTTCATGCTCCACGACTTTGAAGTAAGAAATTACAGCTTTGTTCCGTCAAATGAAAATGTTAAAGGTAATGTAGAGCCTTCTACAATTAAAAAGTCGGGGAAATACTCATTGAGATTTGAGTATAATATATTTGCCATCGGGAAGGAGAACAGGGCTTATATAGATTTAGGCACGGACATTATATTTAATTATCCTCCAAAAAATATAAGCATGTGGGTTAATGCCTTCGGATATTCTTCCGGTACCTTGGGCCTAAGGTTCAGGACCCAGGATGGGCAAAATATTGATGTAGAAATGTCCAAAGGAATATCCTGGCTGGGCTGGTCCGAAGTTGAGGCTGTGCCGCCGCAGGAAGTGAATTTATATCCTTTGAAACTTACTCATATATATTTTGAAATGCCCTACAACAGAGATGATATAGGAGTATTCATAATAGACAAGCTGCAGGCTTTCTATCCCGTTAACCAGGATTCGGCAGCCAATAATCAGCCAATATATGATTTCTATGTAGTTAAACCGGGTGACACCATATTTGATATTTCGAGAAAGATATACGGTTCTGTAGCATATGTAAATGAAATTATGAACAATAACAGTTTGACTGCAGGGGATATACTGCCGGTAGGAAAAGTATTAGTCCTTGTAAGGAGGTAAGCATGAAGATTATAAATAGGTTTTTATCAATTTTGCTGATTTTGTCAGTGCTTGTTAGTCAGGTTACGGTTTTTGCCGCTTCCATCAGCTACGATGCAGGGTATGATGCGGGGTATGACTATGCTTACGTTTACGACGGCAGCCTGTCATCCGGCAGATCGGTCTACACCAGCTCTTATAAAGACTCTCGGGCACATCGCGACATCATAAGAGAATTAGGGGATGATTACGATGAGGCCGACTTCAAAAGGGGTTTCATTGATGGATTTAATGATGGATATGATGATTCCGACAAAAATGTTCCCATAGATTATGCTTCCGAATTAGGTAGAATGCTGGGTGAAATATATGGTGCCAGGGATTATCAAAATGGCAAAAGACCTGATTGGAAAAAGGCACTTCCGGGCAGGGATTCCCTCAGAAAAATGTATGACTTGGACAAACAAAAAACCGATTATATAAATTCCTTTGTATCTGCATTCAATGATGCCTTTGAAACAGCATATAATGATGCTTATGAAAAAGCCATGTTTGAACCCGCAAAAGTTACCTTAGAGCAAGGGGTTGAAGACGGAGAAGCTGCCGGCTGGGTTATCGGAGCTGCCTTTGGGGCTAAAGATTATTACGAAGGTAACGACTCCTATGTTCACAGGGACATGCCGACAGGATCACAAATCAGAGATATGTATTTTCTTAATAATGACAATAAACAATATGAAGAAGGATTTATATCCGGATTTCTGAGAGCTTATGAAGAAGCATACAATCAGGCATATAGGGAAGCAAATATACTCAATGCGGAAAGAAAGGTAACATCAGAGCTTATTCCCATATCAGGCGCCCTGATAACAACGGCAGATAACAGGTTTGCCATAAATGTTCCTGCCGGAACATATTATCATGATGTAAACTGCGTAATCACCACCATTTACGATGCAGGAACCAAAATGTCCGGAAGTTTAATCAAGGCATCTGACAGCTATGAAATAAAAATAGCCAATGCATCAGGAAATGTTGATGATAGTAAATATATTGAAATAGCCTTTGAATACTATGGTGATAAGGCCCAGGGAGGTATTTACAGAAAAAGCGGCAGCCTGTGGTTATATGTGCCTACTATAGTAAAAGACGGTATGATGAGTGCCAAAATCAAACCTTCTACCTTAGGCTCAAGCGGGACGATTTTCAGCGCTTTTGCTGATAAAAATGTAAAAATATTCCGGGATGCAAGAGGACATTGGGCAAGCGATGAAATAGATGCTTATGTTAGACGGGGTATTATAAGCGGCTATGCCGATGGCACATTCAAGCCGGATAATAATATTACCAGGGCTGAATTTCTGACTCTCTTAAGCAGGGTTTACAACTGGAATACATCCTATTCCACCGGCAGCACAATACCCTTTAAGGATGCAAATACCTTCGGGTCCTATGCAAGAGTAATAAACTATGCAACCAGTCAAAAATACATATATGGATATGATGACGGGACCTTTAAACCAAATAATCCAATTAGCTATAATGAAGTTGAAACAATCATGAGAAGGATATTGCCTTATTGGAACTTCAGCTGGGCAAATATAGCCAATGCTATGCGCTACGAAAAGAAGGTGCTTTCAGACAGCCTAAACAATATGAACAACAAAATAACCAGGGCGGAAGTAGTTTACATGCTCTATAAGATAACAAATTAATAGAGATGTCATCCCCATAGTGTCATCCTGAGGGCTTCAGCCCGAAGGATCCCATGTAATTCATAACATTGTTGTCATCCTGAGAGCTTTAGCTCAAAGAATCTATGTAATTCATAACATTAGTGTCATCCTGAGGGCTTCAGCCCGAAGGATCCCATGGATTCCTCGTAGCGTACATGATGACATAGTGTATTCCTTTATCGTGGTTTACATAAAACGTGATAATTTTGAACTTAGTGAAGATTCTCTATTAAGCAATAAATGACGGTGAAAACCGTCATTTTTTTATGGGATGAGATTTTTCTCATCGCCCAGGATGACGAGTACTTGGGAGAAGCATGACAATTTATTGAAAAATGGCGATTTTCATCGTCATTTTTTATTGCAAGTTGCAAATAAAAGCGTCTAACATATATGGAAAAATTTAGCAACAAATATTTTAATTCTTTTAATTGTATGTAATTATATCTGGCAGTTTACTTAACCAAAAAAACATTTAGTTAAATTGACTGGGGAGGGGAGCCATACTATAATAAAATTCCTAAACATGCAAAAATAATTATAAATAATAGTTATAGGTCGTACAGAGGGCAAAATAATGAATAATATATGCAATTGTTCCAAAATCGGAGAGATCTTAGTAAAGCAGAAAAAAATAACTCCGTTTGAGTTAGAGGATGCCTTGAAGCTGCAGGGCAAGGAGCATGGCAAGAAACTTGGGGCCATTCTTGTTGAAAATAATTATATTAAAGAAAACATCTTATTAAGAGCATTGTCCGAGCAGTTAAATATGCCGGCGGTGGATTTAGACAATTATTATTTTGAGCCCGATGCCGCCAAGCTCTTGTCCGAAAGCACAGCCAGAAAAACTTGCTGCATGCCTCTGAGAATACTGGATAACAGGATTCTTGTCGCAATGGATGATCCCCTCAATATATTTCACATAGAAGATATTGAGGCTGAAACAGGGAAAAAGGCAGAAATTGTTCTTGCCGGCAAGTCCCAGATTATGAGCTCCATCGAAAAATATATGGGGAGAAAAAGTGCAGAGGAAGCAGCCGAGGATTATACCAGGGAAGTTTCCTTAACTATGGATGAAGGGGCAGAATGTGAGGATATTATCAGTATTACCAATGCTCCTGTTGTAAGGTTAATTGATTCATTGATAAGTCAAGCCATTAAATTGGGAGCCAGCGATATCCACATCGAACCTTTTGAAAATAGTCTGAGGGTACGAATCAGGGTGGATGGCGATTTGCAGGAAATTCTTACCCCTCCCAAGCATATACAATCTGCAATAGTAACCAGGGTCAAAATAATTGCAAGAATGGATATTGCCGAAAAAAGACTGCCCCAGGACGGGAGGATTGAAATGAAAGTTGACGATTCGGTTGTTGACCTTCGAATTTCGGTACTTCCCACCGTCTATGGAGAAAAAATCGTCATGCGTATTTTGGACAGGAATAATTTTTTGAAAACCAAGGAAGAATTGGGCTTCACTCAGGACAATATGGAGAAATTCAATTCCCTGCTTGAAGTGCCTAACGGTATTATTTTGGCAGCGGGACCTACCGGAAGCGGTAAGACAACCACCTTATATGCAGCCTTGTATGAGCTTAACAAGCTGAACAGGAATATTGTAACCATAGAAGACCCTGTTGAATACAAAATTGAAGGCATTAACCAGGTCCAGGTAAATACCAAGGCAGGGCTTTTATTCTCCACGGGCCTTAGGTCCATATTGAGACAGGACCCCAATATTATCATGGTTGGGGAAATAAGGGATGAAGAAACGGCTGAAATTGCAGTAAGAGCAGCCATTACGGGACATATGGTAATTTCAACCATACATACAAATGATGCGGTGTCTACCATTATGAGGTTAAGGGATATGGGGATTAAACCCTACCTGGTAGCTGCTTCCCTAAGGGGGATAGTAGCCCAAAGACTGGTAAAAAAGGTTTGTTTAAACTGCAAGGAAGGGTACGAGGCAAGTGAAGCCGAGAAAAAATTGTTGGAGATAAAAGGGAATCTCATCCTGTATAAGGGCAAGGGGTGTCCGAAATGCTATTATACCGGCTACAGCGGGAGAAGGGCCATTCATGAAATATTGAAAATCGACAAGGCAATCAGGGATGCCATTCAAAACGAAAAAGGCAATGACGAAATTGAACTTTTGGCAGAAAGGTCCGGCATGAAAAATTTGAAGGACAATTGCAGGGACCTGGTCCTATCCGGCATTACCACCATGGAAGAATACATACAGGTTGTATATAAAATGTGAAATGTTCGTGTCAATCTGAGCAATAGTTCGTGTCATCCTGAGCGTAGCGAAGGATCTCAAAGGAGGCAACACATGGTTTCCTATAAATGCAGTGTTATCGACAAATCCGGGAAGAAGCGGAGTGTCTCCCGAAACGGGTCTTCCCAAAAAGAAGTGATTGACTTTTTAAAGCTGCAGAAATATACGGTCGTGGAAGTAAAACATAAACATACCCCATATCTGAAAGGATTAATATCAAGGAAAGTCAAGTCAAAAGATTTGGCCTTATTCTGCAAGCAGATACATGCGATGTTGAAGTCAGGGGTAAATCTTGCGAGTATTTTGGAGATTTTGAAGTACCAGACTGAAAATAAGAAATTAAGAGAACATATAAGGTCTATGCATGAAGGTCTGCAGAAGGGACAAACCTTTTCGGAAGCATTGAGGCAGAGGAAGGGTGTATTTCCGGAGATTTTTGTCAGCATGGTAGTAGCCGGTGAATTAAGCGGCAATATGGATGTTATTATGGACAGGCTTTCAAAGCATTATGAAAAAGAATATAAAATTGAAAACAAAATAAAATCGGCAATGATTTATCCAATATTATTATCTGTTGTGTGCACCTTTGTTGTTTTTTTCCTTATAACATCAATAATGCCTGCCTTTATTGAAATGTATGTGACTTCAGGGGTTTCTCTTCCCCGGTTGACAAGGGTTTTAATAAATGTTAGTAATTTTCTTAAACAATACCGGTATTTAATTGTCTTGGGAATGGCAGGTTTTATATTAACCATTTCTTATATTTTGAAAATACCTGAAGTCAAATTTAAAAAGGATTATATTAAACTGAAAATTCCACTACTGAAGAATTTGATCATTAAGGTGGCAGCCTCAAGGTTTTCAAGAACCCTGGCAACCTTGTCAGGCAGCGGAGTTTCACTTCTCAGTGCTTTGGATACCGTTTCAGGAGTGACAGGTAATTATTATGTAGGGAAGAAGATATTAGAATTAAAAGAAGATGTCAGGAGGGGATTACCTCTATCCGTATTATTGCAAACTCAGGGGATTTTTCCTCCCATAATATGCCATATGGTCAAAATAGGGGAGGATTCCGGCTCCTTGGAAGAGGTCTTGGACAAGGCTGCTGATTTTCAGGATGAAGAAATTGAAACCGTAATTTTGCGGCTTACAACTTTGATTGAACCGGTAATGATCATAGTAATGGCAATTGTTATAGGGCTCATTGTCTTGTCAATAGTTTTGCCCATGTTTGAAATGGTTAAAACCATAAGATGAAAATAAAATTCTTAGAAAGAATTTTATGAAATAAATTTAAGGGGGAGAAGGGAAATGGTAAAAAGCATTAGTATGATGCAAAAGAAAAGGGGGTTTACGCTGATTGAATTGATTGTGATATTAGCGGTCCTCGCCATAATTATGGCAATTGCATTACCACGCTTTGGAGGAGTGAAAGATGAGGCAAAGTATGATGCTGATATGGCAACATTGGCAAGTATTGCAAAGCTGGCTGAGTTTGAGTATGTAAGGCAGGATCTTGCATCTAAAGGAAGTAATGAACTTGAGAATCCATCTTTAAGCGAATTAATTGAAAGAAATTATACTGAAAATGATCTTTTCCAATCAGAAAGGTTAAAAGGTGTTAACATTAAAGAAGATTTTGAAGTTGAATTTGATGAAGAAGGTAAGGTTACTAAATTTACTATTGGCAGTGATGAATATCTAAATGAAGGTGGGAAATTTGTACCTGATACAGGACAGAACCCTTAAAAACTTGTCATCCTGAGCAAAGCGAAGGATCTCATGAAATACATGGGATTCTTCGGGCTTACGCCCTCAGAATGACAAATTGACTGTCATCCTGAGCGAAGCGAAGGATCCTACGAGATACTTGAGATTCTTCGGGCTTCGCCCTCAGAATGACATATAGACTGTCATCCTGAGCGAAGCGAAGGATCTCATGAAATACATGGGATTCTTCGGGCTGCGCCCTCAGAATGACAGCGACTGTCATCCTGAGCGAAGCGAAGGATCTCATGAGATACTTGAGATTCTTCGGGCTTCGCCCTCAGAATGACATCATGCGCCCTCAGAATAACAACTTACGCCCTCAGAATTTATACCATTGGAGTGATATTATGGCAATGTTATTATCCTTTGAAATTAATAATAATATTAAAATCATCGAAGCTTCAAAGAAGGGTGGAACATTGTCTGTTTTCAGGTGTATGACCATTGACGGTTCCTGTGTAATGGACGGGAAAATCCTAGACATGGACAGGACCGTCAATGCAATAAAAAAAGAATTAGAAAGCAAAGGAATAAAAACCAGGAAGGCAATAATATTAATCAATTCAAGCAGGATTATGGTTAGAAAAATTAAGCTTCCCTTGTTGAAGAAGGACAAAGAAATTTTATCCATGCTTCAAATAGAGCTGCAGCAAACGGTCAGGGCGGATTTGAGCAGATATAGGTTAATATATGTAGTTTCTGATGTTACAAATGAAAACAAAATTTCTTATGCTGAATATATTGTGTATTGCATCCCGGAGGATATGGTCAATGACTGTCATGAGCTTGCAGCAAGGTTAAAGCTTAGACTATTGAAAGTTGACATTATCCCTGCATGTATCAATGAACTCTACAAGAATGGAGTCATGATTAATGACTGTGCATTAAACAAAGGGGTAATTGAAGCATATATCGATGTGCATGACGGCTTTGTTTCTTTTTCAGCTGCAAAAAATGGAATTTGTGATTTCCACATCAGTTCAAAACCTTATGAGGCATTTCATGAAAAGGAAGCAAAGCTGCCTTCTTTAAATAATACCTTTGTTTTAGAACAAGTTATTAAATATTTGCGATATTATTATTCCGTAAGCGGGAACAGGACAATGGATAAAGTCTATACTTATGGTATTTGTGATGAAAAAATCAACGAAGCTATAAAGGCCGTCCTGCACATAAACAGTATAATAATCGACAGTCTATCATGTCTGCCAAAGGAAAACCTTCCTGGCGATTTTGAACCGAGCATGTACTTTAACAATGTATTGGCTTTCTTTTCAAATAATAAAGAGCTGGCAAAAAACACGAATTACAAAATAAAGCTTAAGAAAGGCCTTGCTTATGCCGCAATCATTTCCATAATTGCTGCTGCAACATCGCTTTTGTCAGGGTTTATCAATACCCGGGCTGCCATTAAAGATGAAATGTCAAAAATGACTTCATATATTGATGACGAGAAAAATTTTGAAATATACAGGGAGATTGAGAAAATAAAAAGTCAGTCGGAATACTTGAAGCTTTATTTATCCAGGGCGGAAGAGCTAAAACTTGAAATGGAGCGAAATGATTATATGGATACAAGTATCATAAGGGAAATCGGGAAACTAAAACCTTTTGAAACTAAGATAACTTCCATTCATTCGGATAAGGAAGGAATACAGCTTTTGTGCCTTTCTCCTTCAATGAACGAAGCTGCCTTGTTTTTCTCCCATTTAAGAGGGCTTGCCCGGGTGGAAAAAGCTTATATGTCCTCCATTCAGTCGAAAAACGGCCAATCCTTTTCATATTCCATAGTATTGAAGATAGAGGGTGTGATTAACGATGAAGAAGTGTTATAAAAACAAACCACTGATATATGTGATTTCTACTGCAATAATAGTTTTTTTATTATCCCTGGACCCCTTTAACCTGTCGGCAAGGTTTTCTGTGGGCCATGCATACGGAAACATTTATCATGAATATGAAAAAATGAATGCGGATATAAAAATGAAGGACAAGTATGAAGAATATAAGGATATTCTGCTGGAGAGAGTCAAGGAGTTTAACATAGATACACAAATCCTCCATGATGAAATTATTAATGAATTAGACAAAATATCAGGGGAAAACAATATAGACCTCAGCACCATCAAGTTCGGTGAGATTATGCCCTGCCTTTCGGACAAGGCCGGTCTTTGCATGAAGGTTACGGTAGAGTTTGACTGTGAGCTTAATGACATGCTTAACTTTGCTGATGCCGTTAAAAACAGCAATTTAATGATTTCCATCGAGGATGTGAGTGCTTTGACGATTGAAAAGGGAGTCCATGCATCCATAAACATGATTATCTATGCTCTCCCCTTGATGCCGGGTGAAATTTATGAAAAGGTTTATAAATAACAGGGGATTGACCCTGGTGGAAATAATAATGACCCTGGGATTGCTTGGAGCCCTGGTATGCCCTTTGATGAATTTATTTATATTATCTCAGAAAATAAACTCCGTAGGTGAAAATGAATTAAGAGTATTTCAAACTGCTCAATATTACATGGAAGAAACACGGTCCATGGGTGTTATCGATACAGGACTATTCATATATGACAGCGAGGAAGGGTATTATGAGAGATGCATATCGAGTATTTTGGATAATTGCAGTGCTGAAATAAAAGTAATTCCGGCCAAATACGGAATGCATTACATAGAGGTTGATATTTTAAAAGACGGAGAAGTAATTTACATTTTAACCGGAAGTATTGTATGGCCATGACTCTAAGTGTTCAAATTTTCAATTAATGTGTGGTTTTTATTTAATTATTCACACAAAACTTGAAATTTTGAGCAAAAATTGCTTCAATAAAGGATTTTTTTGGAATATTTTCACACATTAATTGCAATTTTGAGCAAATAGGTGTCAACCTACATTGGAGTTGAACAGATTTTGTGTCATTCTGAGAGCTTTAGCTCGAAGAATCTCATGAGATCCTTCGTTTCACTCAGGATGACGGTCGGTTGTGTCATTCTGAGAGCTTTAGCTCGAAGAATCTCATGAGATCCTTCGTTCGCTCATGATGACAGTATGTGAATCCTGGGATGACATTTTGATTATTGGAGTTGTTATGAATAATAAAGGTTCCGTTTTGATTCTTTTGGTTATAGTAATAGCATTGGTGATTGTTTTGGGATTATCCGTTTTGAATTCTGCGGTTAATTACTATGCAATAAAAAAGTTCAACACTGATTCGAAGGAATCCTTTTATATGGCTGAAACAGGCCTTAACGAAGCCTATGTAATGACATGTGATTTAATAAATGAATCAATCGAGGAGAGTTTGCAGATGGCGGATGATTATTTATTGGTTAACCCGCATAGTCAAGCTGAAGCCGAGAATATTTTTGTGGTAAACTATATGATACATATAAGGGCAAACATAGGTGACAGGATTAAAACCGGAGAAAATCCTTTTATAGAAATAAGAAATGAGGATTTGATTTTTGTTGATGATATACTTTCGGTAATGCTCAAAGCCTCATATATGCATGAGAATAATGTTTCTAAGGTTACGGGAGCAGAGTTTGTTATCAGCGTTCCCGGATATAATGAGGTATCGTCCGGTACATATGATGTAAGAAATTATATTAAGCTTCAGAATTGGAACAGTTGATATGAAAAACAAGGGTTTTACCATGCTTGAACTTATGGTCTCATTGGGGATATCCTCTCTTGTTGTTGGATTAATCTTTTCTTTTTTCACAAGCAATTATCGGCTTTATAAAACGTTAAAAAATGACACGGAACTGCATTTTCAAGCCCATTATATTCTGAATTTTATGACGGGAAAGATTGTTGACTCAAGCTGCATGAGTTTAGCAAAGAATTACACGGGTATATATTCCATGACAAGCGTAAGAAGTGCATATACAGAGTACCCTGTCAACAAGGTTTCTTTTAAGTATGGGAATGAAAGTGAGAATTACGTATTTTACATTACAGATAATATTATTCGCTACGGGAAGGGAAACAAGGATATGAATCCCACCGTTGAGCTTGGAAATTATGTCAGGGAAATGTACCTTTCGGTATTGAGGGATGAGAGTTTTCAAAATGCAAAGGCAGTAAAAATAAAGCTTGTTATGGAAAAAGGCGGGCAAGTATATGAGGCCTTTCAGACGGTGTACATGAGAAACAATTGAGATTTGACTTGTCATCCTGGATACCATTGTCATCCTGAGCGAAGCGAAGGACCTCCATCATGTCATCCTGAGCATAGCGAAGGATCTCATGGGATTCTTCGGGCTGACGCCCTCAGAATGACACAACCGGACCCTCAGAATTAAACACGACAACAAAATGAAATACCCAAATTTATTTAAAATTCATTGACAAACACTTAAATAATTTATAAAATGAACTATGGTATATTTTAGGTGAATTATGCATAATAAGGGTTTCACGCTGATTGAACTACTGATGACAATTTCAATCATGTCCGTGGTTATGGGATTAGCCCTGATAATTCTTGATAAGGATATGTTTTATCTGGAAAAAGCGGCTGATGAATTTGTTGCGGATGTGAGATATGTGCAGATGGAATGCATGAAGAGTGAAACCGGCAGCCACAGCATAAGGATTGAAGCCGACAATGGCTGCTATTATGTATATGATATTAATGCTGTTAAGAAAACAGTTGTTTTTGACAGCAGGTACCGAATCGATTATTCCAACCCGGAGGGGACTACAATCAGTTTTACTTATGAGGGTACTCCCATTAATTCGGGTACTTTTACAATAACTGACACAAAGACAAGGGAAACAATCCGGGTGTCGATTGTTCCCGGAACAGGCAGGACGTTAATTAAGGAATAAGCAGAAATCTGCGGGTTATACTATACATAAGGAGGATACAAATTAATGATTACAGCCGGTGATTTTAAAAAGGGTATCACTTTATCATGGAATAACGGCTTGTGGCAAATTGTCGATTTTCAGCACGTTAAGCCGGGAAAGGGAGCTGCCTTTGTAAGGGCAAAATTAAAGAATATTGTAACGGGAACTACGAAGGAGGAAACTTTCAACCCCACAGAAAAATTTGATTTGGCTCATATTGAAACCAAAGATATGCAATATTTGTACAATGACGGGCAATTGTATTATTTTATGGATCCTGAAACTTATGAACAAATTCCGCTTAATTATGAACAGGTGGCAGATGCCATCATCTATCTGAAGGAAAATGACTTTGCCCAGATGAGATTCTACCAGGGCAATCCTTTTGAAGTAACTGCGCCTAACTTTGTAGAGCTGGAAATTGTTGAAACAGAGCCGGGATTCAAGGGTGACACCGCGACTGGCGCAACTAAGCCTGCAACAACTGAAACCGGTGCAAAAATAATGGTGCCGTTGTTCATTGAGATTGGTGATAAAATTAAGATTGACACCAGAACAGGTGAATATTTATCGAGAGTATAAGGAGGTATGGAATGGAGTTTTTATACGAAAAGATATCATATTTAAGAGGTTTGGCTGACGGACTTGGAGTAAAGGACGACACTAAGGAAGGTAAATTGTTCTTTGCTTTGATGGAAGTAATTGAAGAAATAGCTGATTCAATCAATGATTTAGCTGAAGAACAAGATGAATTAAATGAATATGTAGATTTGTTGGATGAAGATTTGTCTGTTGTTGAAGAGGAATTATTCGGTGATACGGAATTATCCGAAGATGATGATTATGATTATGACGACGATGATTATGACTTCGATTTTGATGATGAAGATGACGAATATGATGCCGAGTTCGACGATGAGTTAGATGATGATCAACAAACCGGCAGCGCTGAAATGGAAGATTAATAAATTGATACATAATGAAAGAACATTTCTTTCGGGAAGTGTTCTTTTTATTATGACATCCTGAGCGTAAGCGAAGGATCTCATAAGATTCTTCGGGCCAAAGCCCTCAGAATGACACTACCGGCTGTCATCCTGAACGAATTATTATGTCATCCTGAGCGTTAGCGAAGGATCTCATATCAATCCCAGATTTCGTCGGGATTAACTCCATATATTTGAACGATCTCAAATAAATCGCTGTTTGCAATGTCCTTTGGGGTAACAAGCCAGCTTCCGTCGGAATCAATACCATATCCGAACTGCATGAAAGGATACCAGACTATGTGGGCGCATTGGGTGGTTTTTATATTGCCGGGCTCAGGGTTTTTCCTGCTGAAAAGCCCTACGGTGAGGCCGTAAGGGACATTAAGAAGGTTGTTTTTTGCAAATTCAGCTATTTCATCAAGATCTTCCTGAGGGGCATCTTTTAGCCTTAGCATAATAAATGAAGGGAAGCATCTCCATTTGTTTATGTTTTGCAGCATTGAGTCCTGTCCTAAAAGAACTGCTTCCAAAGTTTCTTCCCTGCCTGCATCCGTTATGATTCCTGCGTGACCATGCCTCCAGCCTAAGGAATGAGTTGCTTTCGTAACCAGTACATACCCGTTTTTATAGGGTGCCAGGTCAAAGCCGTATATTATTTTTCCTTCATCATTAACAAGGAATTCATGGTTTACGATTACTGCAAATTTTTCGCTATGTATCTTGCGTTCGGTAAAAAAATTATCCTGGAACTTCAGTATTTTTTCTTTACCAGATGAACCGGTATTCAATAATTCATCAATAGCAATTTTTCCAAGGCCTGTCTGATAAAAAAGTTCCTTATAATCGTCATCGCCCAAAATTTCTTTTTCTAAAATAGGTCTGATGTCGGTCTTGGGGTAGTCAGGGTGATAATAACCCAGAGGTTCCGTGAGTTTTTCCGCAATTGCGATTCCCGCAAATATAATAATTATGGTTATAAAAGCAATTAATGCTTTTTTCCGTATTGTAGTTTTCTTCTTCATGATTTTTTCGCTGTCCATTTTCGTGATATACTTATTCTTCTATATTAAGGACGAAAGATCTCTTCATTTTTCTTCTACGGTTTTCAATGTGTGCAAAATTTCAATTAATGTGTGTTTTTTTCACACAAAACTTGAAATTTTGAGCAAAATGACCATGATATATGGCTATTTTCAGAAAATATTCACACATTACTTGAATTTTTGAGCAATGAGATCCTTCGCTGCGCTCAGGATGACAGTCAGTTGTGTCATTCTGAGGGCTTTAGCCCGAAGAATCTCATGAGATCCTTCGCTGTGCTCAGGATGACATTGTGGTTGATCCTTCGCTGCGCTCAGGATGACAATGTGCCATGATGACAAAATCTGAGCCCTTTCCTTATAGCTCTGTATTACTAATCAGCATTTACTTTCATTATAAATCAAGAATCAAAAATTACAATGGAAAAGGCAAATTTTTTGTGTTACAATATACCATATTATAAGTTGGAGGATTAAAATGAACAAAAGTAATAAAACAAGTAGAATTACCAGGGCTATTTGTTTGATACTGGCGGTGGGAATGGTTTTAACCGCAGTCATGAGTTTGTTTATGTACTTGTTTTACTGATATATGGTATATTTGTTATTCAGAGAGCTTGGGCTCGAAAATATAAGGGAACCTTCGCTACGCTCAGGATGACACAGTGTTGAGATGCTTTGCTCAGGATGACACAGTGTTGAGATGCTTTGCTAAGGATGACAAGATGTGGGATTCTTCGCTACGCTCAGAATGACATTAACAATCGCTCAGGATGACAATACTTCACTCAGATAATAGAAAAACAATTTTTTACGGTGATAAATGGAATACTTTGATTATTTGAAAAAGATTATGGGGTTGGAACTAAGCAGCCAGCAAAAGGAGGCAGCCTCTTTTGATAAAGGAAATGCCCTGGTTTTGTCAACGGCAGGCTCGGGAAAAACTACCGTTATAATTGCACGGGCAGGAAGGTTGTTATATGAGAATAAGTGCAGCAAAAAGATTCTGACTCTTACATTTTCCAAGATGGCAGCCGATGACATGAAGGATAGATTTTCAAGGATTTGGCCAAATGATAAAAGAAAAACTGAATTTTCAACAATACATGCCTTTTCTTACAAGATTTTGAGGGATTTTTACAGAAGAAAAGGCATTAGTTTTAGTTTGCTGACGAATAATTACCAGGTCCTTTCGGAGATTCTTAAAAATTATTATTCCGGGTCATATTTCAGTTATGTAAGTGATGAAGAAATTGAAAATTTATCTTCTGCAATCGGCTATGTTAATAATATGATGCTTGATCCCGGAGAATATAAGGACCATGGAATCAATATAAAAGGATTCGAAAAGCTTTACGATGCTTATAGAATGTACAAGTCCCAAAATAAACTTATTGATTTTGACGACATGCTTACCAATACATATCAGATATTTTTAAATTCTGACTATTACAGAGACCAGGTTTTAAATACATACGAATACGTGCAGATTGATGAAATGCAGGATACGTCAAAGATTCAGCATGAGCTTATTAAACTCATCACCCGAGACAACCTGTTCATGGTAGGGGATGATGACCAGGCCATATATTCATTCAGGGGCAGCTATCCGGATTTTATGCTGAAATTCAGGGACATTTATAAGGATGGCAAAATCTTTTATTTAGACAACAATTACCGGTCTGACAGGTACATTGTGGAAGGGGCAAGGAGCTTTATTGAAATAAATAGGGACAGATATAAAAAATCCATAAAGACAGAGAATAAAAAAGAAAAAGAAATCAGTATAATCAGGGTTAAGGGCAGAAAAGAGCAGGCTGAGCTGATAACGGAAATACTTGCAAATGCAAAGGATGATAATAAAACCACGGGTATTTTATTCAGGTGCAACATGTCAGCAATGATACCGTCCAACAGCCTTTATGAAAACAATATTGATTTTTATATAAAAGAGGATAAAACTAAGTTTTTTAGCAGCGGGGTCCTTTACGATGTCCTTGCTTTTTTAAGTTTGGCAATCAACCCCAAGGACAAGGATGCCTATGCCAGGATATATTACAAAAGCTACACCTATTTTACCAGGGGGATGTTGAGGATTGTCCAGGAAAGCAGGGAAGATAAGAGCGTCTTTGATATTTTATCAAGCTATAAGCATTTTGATTACAAGGTGTATGACAGGATTAAGCAGTTTAAAACCGATATTGGCTGTTTAAACAAGTTAAAGCCATCCCATGCTATAAGGTTTATAAAATATGATTTGGACTACATTGATTACCTTGAGAGAATGCAGGAGGAAGGGAGATACAGCCTGTCAAGTTCTCTTCACATATTGGAGATTTTGGAGGAGATCGGTTCCTATTGCGGTGATATAAAGGAATTCATAAATAAAATCAAGAATTTGGAAGATGTGATTAAAAAAGCTTCAGAGAACAAGGGTTCAAATGTTACTTTAACATCGATCCACAGTGCCAAGGGTCTGGAATATGACAGGGTTTTTATTATCGATAATTTGCGGGAGCTGAATATTGATATGAAGAATATGGATGAGAAGGAATATGAAAAGAAGCTGGAGGAAGAGCGCAGGGTTTTTTACGTAGGTATGACCAGGGCCAAGGAGGAGCTGAACATAATTGTTCCCGGGGAACCCTCCCGGTTGGTTGAAGAATTGATTATGTCAAATAAATAATTGTTGTCATCCTGAGCGAAGCAGATAATACATGGGATTCTTCGGGCTGGCGCCCTCAGAATGACAAAATTGGCTGTCATCCTGAGCGCAGCGAAGGATCTCATATACGATGGGATTCTTCACATGCGTTCAGAATGACACGGTATTCTTCGGGCAAGGCACTCAGAATGACACTAACACCGCCTGTCATCCTGAGCGCAGCGAAGGATCTCATATACGATGGGATTCTTCACATGCATGCGTTCAGAATGACACGGGATTCTTCGGGCTGGCGCCCTCAGAATGACATTTAAGCGAATCCTGATTTGTTTGTAATAAAAATATCGGATAAATACATAACAAACTGTAGAAATCACAAAGAAAAGTAAATTTTTATTGAATTTTTTGGGATTATATAATAATATTATTGACAGGTATATACCAAAGGGGGAAATATGAAACTCTATATTTGTACATTGGGGGAATTCGACATAAAGGCAGACGGAAAGTCGGTTTTAAAGGATTCAAGTTGCATGTATAAAATATATAGGCTGTTTGAATACTTTTTAACATTCAGGAATAAAAAGTTGCTGCCTGAAACCATAATTGACAATCTCTTGTCTGACAGTGAGTCCGATGACCCGAAAAACATGCTGAGAACGCAGATATTTAGATTAAGAAAGGTAATCAGTTCCATTATTCCTGAAGACGAAGATTCGGAAAAATATATAAGCCTGAGTTTTACCAACGGTTATTATTGTCTTGAGATAGGAGAAAACACTGAAATAGATATTGACAGATTTGAGGCCTTAATACAAAAAGGGGAGAAAGAGTTAAAAAATAATGATGTCAGCGGTGCAGCCGATAGCTTTCAAAATGCCATAAGCCTATACAAGGGCTTATATTTATCAGACAATGCATATGAAGTTTGGCTGGTTCCCACAAGAAATTACTATCAAAGATTATACCTGAAAACCTTGTTCCGGTTAATTGATTTACTTAAGAAAAATGAAAAAAATGAAAGAATAGTAAGTCTTTGCGAAGAAGCACTGCTGATTGAGCCCTTTGAAGAAAGAATACATATTGAACTGATGGATGCCCTTCTTAGAATGGGTCAAAATAAAACTGCGCTGAATCACTATGAATATGCACTGAATTTGCTGGAAAAGGAATTTGATGCAAAACCATCCCAGCGCTTTTTGGATTTCGTTCAATAAATCCAAAACAATTCCGTACAAAAAAACGGTTTGAGCATTAATACAATTAATAAGAATTTAGAAGAAGAAGAGTACCCCATGGGGGCAATGTATTGCAGCATTGATTATTTTAAGTTCCTTTTCAATATTCAAAAAAGGAAGTGCCTTCGCAATAATGAAAATGATTATCTTTGCATAATTACAATAAATCGTGAAGCAAACGATTATCCGGAATTAGAAGCTGAAAATTATCTTGATGATATATTTTTGGTTCTTGAGATGTCCTTAAGGAAAGGAGATGTTTTTACCTCCTGGAATGAAAATCAAATCTTGATACTGCTTCATGATGTAAGAGAAAACGGACCGGAGGTAATAAAAGAGAGACTTACGGAAAAATTAAGAGATTACACAAAGATTAACAAGAGCGAAATAAGTATGATTTTTCAGCCCTTGTTTTCAGAGAATACAAGTATATAATTATTACTATTTGTCATACTGAGTATAAGTGAATTATTTATGAGATTATTGCAGTAATCATAGGAATGTCATCTGTTTAAGACCACTTTAGTGGTCTTTTTTTTGTCCTGAAACAGGCGGTTCTTGCTTAATGATTCATATTATGCATCGAATTTATAATTTTTCGGATTATGTAATTAAACTGTAATTGATATAAAATCAAAATTAAACCTCTGTGAAACAGTTGTGTAATTGACGTAATTTATAATTACATAAAAATAACAGGAGGAAGATGATATATGAACAAAGGTTTAAGGAAAACAATATGCTTATTGATAGCATTTATGATGATAATACCTGCAATTCCCTGTAACTATGCAGATGCTAAAGAAGCAGATGAAGTAACCATAACGATTAGAGCAGATAAAGTATATAAAAGAAATGTTCATTTTACTTCATCCAATAAACTTTCCAGCCTTCAAGGGTTTTGGAAAGACGGGAATAATCTATATTTTGCGATAACAATCCAACATAATAAAGAAATAGTATCTGCAAAATACGAAACTTTAACAGTTTCAGGTTCTGCAATAAACCATTTGGATCAGGAAATAACAAAAATCATTGTAAAGGATAACGATAATACTGTAGTATTACAGGCAGGCAAAGGTAGCGGGCAACCTAAATTTGTATTGATAAACTTTGGGAACATTGAATTAGAAGATGAGTTTTATTTTGGAATAGAAGTAGATCATGGCGAAGGACATGAATTTGAAGGTGTTGTAACACTTATTGAAGAACCTGGAGACGAAGGACCCGGAGATGAAGAACCCGGAGACGAAGGACCCGGAGATGAAGAACCTGGAGACGAAGAACCGGGAGATGAAGAACCCGGAGACGAAGAACCCGGAGACGAGGAACCGGGAGATGAAGAGCCTGGAGACGAAGGACCTGGAGATGAAGAACCCGGAGATGAAGAACCGGGAGACGAGGAACCGGGAGATGAAGAACCCGGAGACGAAGGACCTGGAGATGAAGAACCGGGAAACGAAGGTCCAAGCGATGAAGGTCCCAATGATGAGCCAAAAGATGAAAAACCAACGAATAATAATAGGAATAATAAACCAAGAAACAATAATGATAAAGGCAGCAGCAGTGGAACCATTATAGAAGATACGGAGATACCATTAGCCGAGCTTGAAAAAACAGATCACTTTGCATATGCAATTGGTTACCCGGAAGGAACTATAAAACCATTGAATATAATCACGAGAGAAGAAGTCGCAATGATTTTCTACAGGCTGCTGAACGACGAGAGTAGAGAAGGATTGCTGTCTGATGAGAATCCGTTTATTGATGTTGAAACAGGCAGATGGTCAAACCGTGCAATATCAACCCTGTATAATGCAGGTATAATCAGTGGTTATCCTGATGGCACATTCAGACCGCAAGCTCCTATTACAAGAGCTGAATTTGCAACAATAGCAGCAAAATTTGATAATCTTGAAAGTGGACAATTAAGCAAATTTACTGACGTAGCAGGTCATTGGGCAGAAGATTATATTACTTCCTCCGAAGCTAAGGGATGGATCAAGGGTTATCCGGATTTGACATTTAAACCTGATGAGTATATTACAAGAGCAGAAGCAATGACACTGATAAATAATGTTCTCGGAAGAAATGTCTTGATTGAGAATATTCACCCTGATGCAATAATATGGACAGATATAAAAGAAACAGACTGGTATTATACAGTAATTATGGAAGCTACAAATAGTCATGATTACATGACAAATGAAAACGGAGATGAAGTCTGGACAGGTTTAAAACCAAATAAAATGTGGCAATAGGGTTTGTAAAATGCAACCATCGACAGGTGGTTGTATTTTTATGTTTTTATATTAAATTTGATTACCTAATATATTGTATAAATTGCAATATTAAATGTCCGCTTTTTTAATATAGCTTTATAGTGTAAATACACCTACATTTGAATATCCACCAATCCACCATGTGAATCGAAAGGAGGGCGTAGCCCGACTAAAGATTCAC
>Ga0255340_1002604_pt1 | contig 20622 bp, 9 predicted proteins | sample wastewater_treat_7_FD_192417 | JGI IMG/M metagenome (GOLD analysis project Ga0255340, IMG submission 192417) | Wastewater microbial communities from Lulu Island WWTP, Vancouver, Canada - plant10 | ecosystem: Engineered > WWTP > Wastewater > Unclassified | place: Canada: Vancouver, British... | reverse complement strand
GTAAACGGAGTAAAATCTTCCACGCTCTATAATATCGAGCCGGAGACAACTACGGCATCTTTCATTGTACAGGGACCGGTAGCTCCATACCATATAATATATCCGAGTATTATATGCGATGAAATGACCACCGATGGCATTGCTTCTCTGACACTTTCCGCGGCTCAGGTATATACTCCTGACAGTTTTGCGCCAATGAGCGCTATTCTATATGGCAGTACAGAGGGTACGGAGGGCGAATTGCAGAACGCCTGTGGAGTAGTGCGTATTCCATTAGTAAAGGGCTCTACCTGGGGCGGAAACATCAAGACAATAACTCTCTCGAGTTCCAGCCCTGAAGCTCCTATTGCCGGAGAATTCACACTCGACACTAAAAACGGTGTCTTTGAAGCCAAAGCAGGTAGCTCATCTGTTCTCCTTGCCCTGCCTGTAGAGGGTGTGAACCTGAATGAAAACGACCCTGAATATTTTCATATCGCTATTCCCGGAGGAGATTATCCTGACGGATTCAGCATTGTGCTCGGCAGCGATGAAGGCAATATGCTCTGTGATTGGGTAGTGGAGACTGCGGTTCCTAATGGAATTGTTGTCACCCTTCCTCAAATAGCATTCAAGCCAAAGGATACCAAGTATATAAACAGCATCGATAGTTGGAACGAATTTGCCGCTGCGGTAAATTCTGGTGACTATGAGCGATGGGTAGACCCTGATACCGGAGAAGCAATAATCGTTGGCGATATCTCCTATGGCGGTGATCTAACTATGATAGATGCTCTTCCTTCAGGATTTGTACTCAATGGCGGCGGTCAAGTAATAACGCGGGCAAACGCCTCCGAGCCTCTCATCTTGCTTATCAATGAAGGCGCTACGGTAAAAAACCTTACGCTTGCAGGTACTCGTACAGCACTCAGCCCCACTTCTACCAATGATAAAGGGACAGGCAACCTAGCGGCATATAACCGCGGCACAATAGAGAATTGCGTGAACAATATGGCTATCACCATATCTTCTCTTGATGCAGGTTTTAAGGTTGGAGGACTTGTAACCGATAATGCGGGCCTTATAAAAGACAGCAAGAATACGGCCGACATCACTCTTAATTTTAATATTTCTGCAAACAGAGTCTTCTATGGCGGAGCAATTGCTGCTGTTGCACACCGCAATCTCGGAAGCACACTCTATTCCGGCGATTTCATTAATTGCGAGAATAAAGGAAGCATAATTATCAGACGTACCGCTACAGGTATCTTCTCTATGACTAAGTTTGCTCTTGGAGGAATTGTCGGTTGCGTTGAGCAGGGAACAAAAGACGGTGAACACACCACAATAGAAGGCTGTACAAACAGCGGTAATATTATTTATTATCAGGACGCCAACCATACAAATGCAAATTATGGTTACTCCATAGGAGGCATCCTTGGCCGGAACTGTGAGATTAATCCGGGTCCGGATTTCTATTATTATGTAGGTGGCGCCACTGCAACGTCATTTGGTGGAAATTATGTGGAAATAAAAAATTGCACCAATACCGGCACGATAGACGGAAGTATCTATACCGGAGGCTGTGGAACGACAATTTCCGGAGCACGCTTGTTTTATCATGGAGGTCTTGTAGGTTGCTTGCAATCTGCATGGGACAGCCCTGCAGATATCAGCGGCTGCACGGTCAAATGCGATCTTCGCGCCGGTAATTCGATAAACTGCAACAGCACCGGCGGTCTCTTCGGAGGTTTGGGATATGCAAATGTTGAGAATTGTACTGCCGATGTTTCAATATCTCTTTCAAAGAACGACATAGTGCCGGCAACAGCAATGGGTTACGGCGGCGGAATTGCAGGGATTGTTTTACGTGATGCGACTGTCAAAGACTGTGAAGCAAAGATATCTTATGATGCAACCGGTGCTTTGAGTTCATCCGGTGCAGGCTTTGTCGGCACGGTTATTAAGAATAATAACCTCAAGGAACATGTCGCCAACCTTGGTGCAGCAACTTTATCTCTTGAAGGAACCAACTACTTCAGCGGTACAATAAAAGGAGTGCCTGTGACACAAAGCGACATTGCCGTAACAGGCACGGCCGGAGTTATAAATGGAACTATTACAATCAAATAGCTGAGACTTATGAAGAACAGAATTATATCCACACTTTTTCTTCTTCTGGTTTCGGCCATGGCCTTTGCCCAGAAGATAAATGTTGGCGGTACCGTAAAAGATGAGAATGGAGAAATTATTCCGGGAGCTGCCATAGTTGACAAGCAAAACCCGAAAAACGGTGTTGTAACAGATATTGATGGAAAGTATTCTATCAGTGTATCCAGGGATGGTTTCCTTGAGATTTCATCGCTTGGCTTTGCCACTCTCCTCGAGCCTGTCAAAGGTAGAACTACTATAGATATCATATTGAAAACAGAGAGCTCCGATCTTGATGAAATCGTTGTCATAGCTTATGGTACCGCAAAGAAATCAGACCTTACCGGAGCAGTTTCCACTGTAGATATGAAATCTATTTCTGATGTTCCTGCCACCTCCATTGAATCCGCCCTCCAAGGTCGTGTCGCCGGAGCAGACTTTGTTTCGACTACAGGAGAACCTGGAACTTCAGGCTCAGTTCAGATTCGCGGTTCTCGCTCTATTTCTGCAAGCAACGAACCCCTCATCGTGGTTGACGGTGTCGTGGATGCCGTTACAGACATAAGCGAACTCAACCCTTCAGACATCAAGAGCATTTCCATTCTAAAGGACGTTTCTTCAACTTCGTTATATGGTTCCAGAGGCGCGAACGGAGTGATTCTAATCACTACCAACACCCCGACATCCAGCAATTTTACAGTGAAGCTGAAGATGTCTGCAGGAGTATCGGAGATTGCAGGTAAACTTGACCTTATGAATGCCAGCGAGTTTGCTGAATATTGCAATATGACCAAGTATTTTGCGTCCTCTTTACAGGGCCAACCTCAGACGAAAGAGAATTATTTCTTCGAGGATCCTTCCGTTTTTGGCGAGGGAACAGATTGGATTAAAACAATGTCCCGCTTAGGTTCTTACCAGGATTATAACCTTTTCCTCGCCGGTGGCTCCAGGGTTACGCGTGCAGATGTTAATTTTTCGTATAACGATACCAAAGGCGTTGTGATCGGAAGCGGATTCCAACGCTGGACCGGACGCATTTTTGTGGAAAGTCATCCTTTTAAATGGCTCAGATTGGGTGGAAGAGTGTACTATGCTAACCGTGTTCAAGATTTCACTACAGCCGCCATTACCGGAACCGATAGTAATGCTGCTATTTATCTCACTCCGCTTCTTGGCAAGGAAGATACTTGGAACTCCTGGGGCTCTGAAGTTTCTTCCGGAGGGTCAGTATTCAATAACCCGTTTATTGTTGCGGAGAACGTCACTAACCAGAAGCAAATGAAGCATCTTAATGTCATGCCTTATATGCGTCTGTTTCTTGGAAGAGCACAATTCTTGACCAAATTCTCGTATATACAACAAAATGACAGACGCTGGTACTATTCTCCAACAACTCTTCCTGTCACTCAGCGCTACCAAAGGGGAGGAACTGCAGCGAATGAGACCTACGATAGCCGCACAATAATAAGCGAAAATACTCTCACTTACGATCGTGTCTTCAATCGTGTACATACACTGAATCTCCTTGCCGGTTTTACAGCTGAGAATAAAATTATAAATTTAAACTATTATAACGGCACCGGTTATCTCGACGACAATGTGACATCGAAAAATATGGCTGCGCTTCTGGACGAGAGAAACCTCATGATCCACAGTTACGAGACAATTCGTACACGTCTCAGTGTGCTCGGTCGCATAAATTATGACTACAAAAAACGTTATTATCTTACTTTGACTGCCAGGGCGGATGGCGCCTCAAACTTTTCCGACAGCAATAAGTGGGGATTCTTCCCGGCAGTGGCCTTCCGTTGGAATATTAAAAATGAGATGTTTCTAAGAGGTGCAAAATGGATTGACGAGTTAGCTTTAAGAGCGTCTGCAGGACGAAGCGGAAACGATGCTATCAGCACCTATCTTTCTTTACCCACCCTCACCTCGGTGCGCTCAGAATGGCTTTTCGGCAATTATCAGCCAATCAGTTATTATACCACTCGTTTAGCAAACAGCAATCTCACCTGGGAGACCACCGATTCTTACAATATCGGCATCAATTTCGAGGCATTCAGGCATCGTCTCATTGTTGAGTTGGATGCATATCGAAGCCGGACTATTGATCTTCTTCTTGCGATGAAGACAAACCAGAACACCGGTTATGATACATATTTCAATAATATTGGCAGCACCTTGAATACCGGTATTGAAACTACGCTTACAACCCGCAACATTAATAAGAAAAACTTTTCCTGGAGCACCACATTCACTATTAGTCATAATACACAAGTGGTAGAGAATGTGGGGGAAGAAGGCCTGATTGGAACTTTTTATAATCCGCGTAATACTACACAACCTCTGTATGGATACAAGAATGGTTATCCGGTAAATGCGCTTTGGGGATATCAGTATGCAGGTGTATGGAAGAATCAGGAGGAAATCGACCGAAACAAAATCTCCCATACTTATGCAGGCAATACCAATCCTGCTCTTGGAGATTGCAAATACGTAGACGTAAATAATGATGGTGTTCTTGACCAGAATGATATGATTTTCCAGGGTTCCTCCGATCCTGTTATATATGGAGGTCTGCAGAACTCCTTTACTATTGGGAAGAACCTCAGCCTCAAGGCTTTCGTTTCCTATTCTTTAGGAGGAAAGATTTATAATATCTGGCAATTCTGGAACGGATCCGGCAGTCGTGCATACAACAAATACCGCTTTATGCTTGATTCATGGCATCCGACCCGAAACCCTGATTCAAATATTCCCAGAGCAGGCTATGAAGACCTCGTAGGCAGCGATAGAATGATTTATGATGCCTCTTACATTCGTCTTAAGGAATTGTCGATAAACTATCGAATTAATATGCCTGCCAAAATAAAATGGGTAAAGAGTATTGTTATTGGCTTCAGCGCTGAAAACGTGGCTCTCTGGAAAAATTATATCGGTTTTGACCCGGATGTTTCCACCTCAGCGGCTGCACGCAGAATAGATAATGCGTCATATCCGCGCCCGCGCACTTATGTGTTTAATGTCAACTTTAATTACTAGACCTTATGAAAGCAAGAAAATATATATTCCTATTTATTACAGGAGTTCTAATGACGATGTCCTCTTGCTCTCTTAAGGAGCAAGTGACATCCTATACTATCAGGGATAACTATTATCGTAACGCAAAGGAGATACAGACCGGTCTGAATGCCTGCTACTCTCCGATTCGCCACATCTATGCGAATATCAGTTTCTTTCAGATGACAGAATGTGCTACCGATCTTATGTATCTTGATGTACATAACCAATACAATGCCATCTGTAATATAACGCCATCCAGACCGGGCTGTGCCGTTACCATATGGAAGGTTGCATATCAAGGCGTGTCGCGTGCAAATGCAATTCTTAATGCAATTCAGCAAGCGCTCGAAAAGAAGTATATAACCACAAAGGAGGCAGATCAGCTTAAGGCGGAGGCCGTGATACTCCGAGCATTCCACTATTATGTTCTCACCTCCATGTTTGGCGATATTCCTTTCTATGAGGAAGAAGTAACTGAAGAAAATCGTTTGAGAATTACTCGTCTTCCGCGTATGAGTGCAGTCGAGACCCGTGCAACACTGATGGATGAACTTTGGGATTGCTTGATGCCAATGGAGAAAGGTGGAAGACAGGTTCTCGAATACAAGCGTACATATGCTGACGGCACCGATTATCGGATGGGTGCTGCTGTAGGTCTTTTTCTTGGCGGCCGTATGGCTTTATGGAACAAGGATTGGGAAAAGGCAGTCGGCTTTTTCTCTCAACTCGAAGTCATTTATGGTGAACTGAGCAAGTATCCTCTGACGGATGTTCCGTTCGGTAAAAAATATACTCCTGAATCAATTTGGGAAGTATCCCAAACTTATGAACCATATGGTCTGCAGATTGTTGGAGGAATAGCTCCCTGGGCAACTCCCGTCCGTAGGGCAGTCTATACAGATGACGAAGAGGCTCAAAGAGACTCCACTCATTGTTTTTACAATGGTATAGCCATTCCGGAACTCGGATATGACTCCCATATTTACGCATGTGCCCGTCCGACGACCTATATGTATCAGAATCTTATGCCATATACCGGACCTGACCTTCGCAGCGGAGAATATTCAAATGGTTCAAATACTCCACGCGGAGGTTCAGGCACCTTTGCTTGGAGATGGAGCGGCTGGGACCCAACCACTCCCGAGAGTAGTTGGAACGAAGGCACCCGCGGCGTATATTGGTTCACTAATGTAGGCAAAGCACAAGGTCAGCCATGGCTTGGCAACAAGTTTTGGTGCTTTGACATGAAATTCACCCGCGATCACAATAATTATAAGGTATTCCGTTATGCATCTGCCGTGCTCGGTCTTGCAGAGGCTTATTTAATGTTAGGAGACCAGAACGAAGCCCTCCGCTATCTCAATATAACTCGCAAGAGGGCAGGATTGTTTGACATAACGGCATCTGATGTAGGAGGAGAAACGGAACTTATAATGGAAGAAATCCGCTGTGAGTGCGCCCGCGAACTAATCGGTGAGTTTCAGAGAAAATTCGATCTCGTGCGCTGGGATATGTGGTACGAGCGTACGACTCAGTATAATACCGCTTCCAACCTTGTCGCTAATATCCGCCCGTGTCACCGTTATTGGCCGATTCCTTCGGATCAGGTAGCTGCATCAGGCGGTGCTTTGGACAATAAAGAATATGAGGAGGAATAGAAAATGAAAAAGATTTATTTCGTAATTTTTATAGCATTTTCTGCTTCGATGCTTTCCGCTTGCACTGAGAAATTTATTTCTGAAATTGAGCTCGCAGTTAATGATACGCGCATCAATATCTCATGGAGACAGGCTCAAAACCAACTTGATTTCGTATATCCTATTTATTCTACAGGCACTTGGACTATAGATATAGTCGCCGGCGGTGATTGGCTCTCTATTGATAGAAACTCCGGTTCAGGCACGCAGTACGTCAACTGCACAGCCACGGCAAACACAACAGACAGGCCAAGAGTCGTGAAACTTGAGATTAAAGGAGCTGGAAAGACTATTTATACTTATGTGGTGACATCATCACAAGATATATCAGCAGCTGATCTTGATAACGCAGATCTTCACAATTATCTTTATTAAGCAAGTCTATGAGAACTAGAATATTATTATTTACAACCCTTTTGCTCAGTTTCTTTTCATGCGAGAAAGAAGCAGAAAAGATAGATGCCGTTGAACTTGGCTGCGCATTCAAGAGCATTGAAGTCAGCGCTCTTGCGGGCGAGCATGAATTCTCTGTTATTTGCAATACGGAATGTACGGTCTCTGTAGAAGAAGGTGTTTCCTGGCTAAGACTGCTTTCTGATTCGCAATTCAGTGGCGATGCAATTGTTAAGGTCTCCTACGATGAAAACGAGGGTGATGACCGCCAGGCCATTATTACTCTCAAAGCTGGATGGCGGACTCTTGAACTGACTCTCACGCAAAACAATGCTTCCACAAAGAATTTTTTCTTCCCTCAAAGAAACATTTTGGTGGACTTCAACACCGGAGCTCATTCCAACCCCTTTACCTTTGCAGTAGATGTTTCTACGATTACTTACGAGGTTATCTATAAGGGCGAACAGAAAAATTGGATTGAGGAACCTGTGAGCGGAGTAATAGACGGTGATTTTGTATTTGCCGTAAAGGAAAATCTTACCGGCAAACGCCGTGGAGCCATCATTACTCTCTCTGCTCCGGATGCAGTTGGCAGAATAATGAAAGCAAGTCTGTATGTTTCCCAGATGGCGAACGGAGAGGAGGAAACCATTCCTATAACTGTGGCAGATGTTCGCGCTTTAGGCATAGATGACCTTGACGGAGAAAACTGTATCCGTAAGAATTATGTTCTGAAGGCCCGTGTGCTCAACGACAACAGCCAAGGCAATGGAGCTGCCAACCGAAATATATCCATCATAATGCAGGATAAAACGCTCTCTTCAAGAACACTCTATCTTCAGAGCTTAGAGCCTAATGCCGGCGGTCAATACTGCGGCATCCAGCTTCAGTTTGCATCTGCAGATGACAATTCCACAGAACGCTACGATATCCTTGAAATCAATCTGAAGGGTATGAAATTCACTTCTTTCGAAAATCCCTTCCATGTGGTTCTTTCGGGTGCGGGTGTTGTAAACATAATATCCTGCACGCCGGGGACTGCGGATGACCTTCCCAAAATCGTCCGTGACATAAACGAACTCAAGGATGAGGATATCTATACTTATGTAACTATCCCTGCGCTTGAAATCCCTATTCGCAAAGGTCCTTTCTGTCCGGTAGATCTTCGTTACACCAACATTTGTAACAAATATCCCATGGTTGTCCGAGACCCCTCCGGAAGCATTATGTATATGGTCAGCAACACTTCATGTGATTGGGCGCGTGACGGTAAGGGGCTTCCGGAAGGAAGCGGTCCGGTAAGCGGAATCATTGTTCATGAGGGTTGCGACAACTTCGAATGGAATACAGAAAAAGCTTTACAGAATCCTCTGCTTGCAGATTATATCACTGATGTGGGTTATATAGGCAAGTACCAGATACGACCGGTAACACGTGAAGAAATAGCAATATCTTCTTCTCTTGAAGACGGACTTTCAAAGCTTATTGCGGAGTGGCGTTATGCGAATGCCCTTTATCCCGATCAAATCGTTCAAAATGTCCAAAACGACACTATTTATCCGACATATCCCGTAGCTTTGGATCCAATCAAGAATCCTGAGGTCAAAGGATATATGAGATATTCCGGCGGGAAAATTTCCTTTGGACAGGACTGGACGCATCTCGGTCCTGTAGTCGATGGAAAAATTGCCGATATCCCCGGCAGAAATGGTGTTGTTGACGCTTTAGGCCGTTCCATTCATTGGAATCCTCTAAGCTATTTGAATATCTGCGGACTTATTCAAGGACAGAACGGTTCTTCATGGCATGGAGGGAATTGGTTCAGCGGTGACCATAATAACCCGCGTCTGAAAGATTTCTATTGGGAGATTGCTTTCTCTACAGAAGGTCTTGCGGGGTCAAATGCACCTCTTTCTATTAATCTTGGTGTTAGCAGCGGATATGGAGATGATACAGGCGCACCCCGCTATTGGAATTTTGCATGGTCAACGGATAAGGAAAATTGGACCGTTGTAACCGGAAGCAGTTATGATGGAGAGGACTTCATAGATGATACAGCAAAAGGAGAAGACTACACTTACACAATCCCTGATTTCCCGCTCGTAGCATCGAAAAAACAATATAATCTTCCCGGAAACAAATATGTTTCCATCAATCTCCCTTCGTCCGCTGATATATGGGGAAAGGAATTGGTCTTCTTGAGATTATATCCCGCAAAAGATGTTTCAGGCTTTAACGGTGCTTCAGGAGGTGTTTCATATGATGGAACCACCATATTCAACAACCGTCGCTCCTGTATAAACTATGTCGGAATTCGTTGTAAAAAATAACTAATAAATTAAATATATAGTAAAATGAAAAAAACTCTATTATTAACCATTTTGGCCTTGTTATTCTGTTTAAATGGACAGGCGCAGGGAGTTAAAGCTTACGAAGGCAAGATAACCATGCCTACATACCTTTTGGATCCGGCCGAAAAGGCGCCGATTTTCGAGCGCGATTGGTCGTATCAAAGAGCAAAAAGAAGCGTATATCCCTATTCTTTGAACGATAATATGACCCGCAATAGGAAAGATGTCACCTATGACTGCGTATATATGGAGAACGAATATGTGGAACTCTGTATAGTTCCTGAATTCGGCGGGCGCCTGCTCTATGCGGTGGACAAGACCAATGGTTATGACATTTTCTACCACAATCATGTGGTAAAGCCGGCCAACGTCGGTATGACAGGTGCATGGATCAGCGGAGGAGTGGAATGGAATGTATTCCATCATCACCGCCAGACCTCCCACATCCCTTGTGACTATAGAATAGTATCCAATTCGGACGGATCCAAAACCGTATGGTTGGGCGAAACTGAATACAGGCATCGCATGCAGTGGGGGATAGGCATCACATTATATCCCGGCAAAAGTTATATGGAAGTCAGAGGCCTTCTCATGAACGCTACTGCCAACAATAACTCCATGCTCTATTGGTCAAATGCCTCCACTCTTGTGGACGAAAATTATCAAATCTGCTTCCCTCAGCAGACAGAATTTGTGACATTCCATTGCAAGAACTGGTTTGCCCACTGGCCGATTACCTATGAAACATTCAATGACATGGATTTCTATCAAGACGGTGTTGACGCTTCCTGGTGGAAGAATCACTATATGTCCAACTCCATGTTTATACATGACCATAAGGCAGATTTTTTGGCCGGTTACGACCACGGACGTCATGCCGGCACCATGCTTATAGGCAATCACCATATTTCCAAGGGCGGCAAATTCTGGCTTTGGGGTCCGAATTCCGAATGGGACACTAAAATTCTGACAGACAATTCAGGTCACTATATCGAATTAATGCAGGGCGCTTTCAGCGACAACCAGCCGGATTACAATTGGAATTTCCCGTACGAAACCAAGGAATTTTTCCAATACGGATATGGAATACGTGAGATAGGGGGAGTAAAGGCAGGAAACCGTCATGCCGCCATCAATATGGAATTGAAAGAACCCGGAAAAGTGCTCGTGGGAGCCAATGCGACCGAGAGGATGAACAAGGTAAGCCTGAGGCTTCGTCATGGCAAAGAAGTTCTTTATGCCAAGACTTTTGCCATAGATCCGGCTACTCCGATGGTGGAAACGGTAAGCGTGGATCCTGAACTGAAAGAGACGGATTTAAGTATTGACCTTTTAGATGCTTCCGGCAAGCAGATGTTGAGTTTCACTCCGGTTATCAAAGATCCGACCGCACCGCTTCCTCCAATAGTGGACAGACCCAAGAAACCTGCCGATATCGCAAATACGGAAGAATGCTATATGGTTGGGGAAAGAAATCTGCAGTTCTATAATCCTTTCATAGATCCTACCGACTATTTCCTCGAGGTGCTCCGCCGCGATCCGGGCGATATCCGAGCCAATACTCAAATGGGCGTATATTATCGCATACGCGGAGAGTATGACAAGGCGGCAGAATATCTTCGCACTGCAATCCGTCGCCAAACTCATGATTACACTCGTCCCAAGGACTGTGAGGCCATGTATAATCTCGGTCTCATACTAAAAATTCAGGGCAAGACCGAAGCTGCGTTGGATACTCTCTATCGTGCAACATGGAATTACACCTATAATTCCGGAGCCAATACACAGCTCGCACAAATGTATGCGAAAGAAGGTGATTGGGATATGGTTTTGGAACGCCTGAACGAGGCTATAATATATAATGGACGCAATTTCCAGGCCCGCCTGTTCAAGGGACTTGCACTCAAGCAGGTCGGCCGTACAGCCGAGGCACAGCAGATGTTCCGCGAAGTGCTAAAGGATAATCCTGTAAACGCACTTGCAATACATCAGACCGCTTCCAAGGCCGATTTCCACCGTTTCATGCGCGAACAGCCGGAAAGCTACCTCGAACTTGCCATCCTCTATTGGCACAATGGCTTCAAGGATATTGCAATAGAGCTATTGAAGGATATCGACAGCCGCGTGGCTTATCCGACAGTGAAAATGTATTTGGCATATCTGACAGGAGAGACATCTCTATATTCAGATGCTCTCTCACTGCCTGTCGACTATTGCAATCCTTTCAGACTCGAGACGATTGATGTGCTTGAGGAGGCCAAGAAAGCATGTCCGGAATCAGAAAAGCCCTATTATTATCTCGGCAACCTACTCTATAACCTACAGCCTGACAATGCTATGGCAGAGTGGGAGAAGTGCGTGGAAATGAATCCCAAGCACGACCTCGCATGGCGTAATTTAGGATGGGGGCACTGGCTCCACACCAAAAACTATCCAAAGTCCGTTGAGTGCTACAAGAAGGCTATTGAACTCAATCCTGATGCTCCGCTTTATCTTGAGGAGTGTGACCATGTGATGCAGGCCAACAAGAATCCCGTGGCTGAGCGCTATCAACTTCTCAAGGATCATCATAAGACTTCAGAAAAGCGTTATTATCCGCTGTCTCAAGAGGTTATTCTCGGAACTTTCTGCGGTGATTATGATTATGTGCTCAACCTTTTGGATAATTGTTATTTCCCAACACGTGAGGGAGTTGCCAACTTCCATGACAACTTTGTGGATGCTTGCGTTTTAGCTGCTCAGAAAGCTATTGCCGAAGGTGATATTGATGCTGGTATAGCACTATACAATAAGTCATTCACTTATCCGGAAAACCATCAGGTCTTCCTCGTCAACGAACGCGCAACCCACGATGCTCAAGTCAATTACGAACTCGGCCTTGCATATGAGAAGAAAGGCGATACCGAAAAAGCAAACGAGTACTTCAAGCTTGCTGCCGAGCAGGACTTCAATCTCAAGGGAAGCAAGGACTTCCGTTATTGGACAGGCCTCGCTCTCAAGAAGCTTGGACGCAAGTCTGAGGCGCGTGCTATTTTCCGTCAGATGATTAAGGACGGCAAGGCTGCAGTAATCACTGAGTACATCAGTTTCTACGGGGCAGAAGGCACTACAGGTTCTACAGTTGACGAAAAGAATGCTGCCGCCCATTATACCCGCGCTCTAGGCGAGAAGGGGTTAGGACGAAACTGGACAGCTCGTCGTTTATTCAAGAAAGTTCTCAAACTCCAGCCGGACAATCTCTGGGCTAACGAATTCACAAAATGAGAACCAGGCATTTATTGATAACTCTGCTGGCGGGGATTCTTACTATCCCCGCAGCGGCAGATGTTGACAGGGGCACAGTTCGAATAGCCTGGGACAAATCGACCTATCAGGAGATGAGCTCTGCTCCGGTCTGCAATGCAGATTACTCCATAGAGCCCAATCTCTATTATCCGCGTGCCAAGCATCTTTCTGATGGCAGCATCCTGCTTACCTTTATGAACGACCACTTCGGCTTCGATATATACACTCGCAAGAGCAAGGATGGAGGCAAGACTTGGTCTGATGCAAAACTTATCCGTCTTTCCTATAGTGAAGAGTCTACAGTAGGGAAGGATAAAAGAGTGTTTGTCAATCCTGAATTTCATCAGCTTAAGTCAGGCCGAATCCTTCTCGCATGGCAATGGCGCTATATAAAAGGTTACAACGATCTTCCGAATACCAATCAAAACTGCGGTGTGGAGATGTGTTGGTCCGATGATTTGGGTGAGACCTGGAGCGAGCCCCGCGAAGTTTATCGCGGACGCAATTGGGAGCCTGCTTTCGCAGAACTTCCAAGCGGAGAGATTCATATGTATATTACCGACTCTCAGCAGATACGTGACGGCGGTTCTTACGCTGCCACGTCTCTACTACGTTCCTTCGATGGAGGAAAGACCTGGCAAGGCAAAGAATTGGCCACCAATAAGGATGTAGAAATAATCTCCCGCACTATTTGGAATGGCAGAGGTATGGACGGAATGGCGACAGCAGTCATACTTGATGACGGCAAGGGAATAGTCGCCCCGATTGAAACTTGGAGCGGTCGCGACGTGTATGAGCAGTCGCCAAACCTTATACGCACTACAATGGAACAGAATTGGAGATGCGATACAGTTGCCCTTAGGGCTAATGGCGGCCCCGACTTTCCTTACAAGAAACAAATCCACAAAGATATCAAGGGTTTTGGTCCATACAGTTGTAAATTATCCACCGGAGAAGTGGTTATTCTTACAAACGGCCGCTGGAAAGACGTGGGCGGAGTGTTTGCGGTAGTAGGCGACCGCATGGGCGATAACTTCAGTTATATAACTACCGCGTTCAGTAACGGCAGCGCATATTGGGGCTCCATAGATGAGATTAACCCGAATGAGCTGATGGCTACTGCAACCATTCGCAGCAATGCAGGACCAATGCCGGCCGCAGGTGATGCCACTGTCGGGGTAAAACCACAGAGCAGGGGAAAGATAGTAATTATAAAGGGCTGGCTCAATCGAAGCCGGGAGATTAAGAAGGGGGCCTTGAAGATGCAAAAGGTATCATCTTTTAATCCCGAAGGTCTTTGGATGCTTGGGAAGGTTGCTTTATCTAAAGTCTATGCCGATTTCGGCTATGACTCCAAGTACTTTTACTTCGGCTCCTACCTCTTCGATAAGGATATCGCTGCATTTGCACCGCAGAACTCCGATGCCGGAGGCATACTGCTGAGCCGCCCCGGAAAGGGGACATTCAAGGTGGTTGTAAATGCCAAAGGAGATTACACCGTGTATAAAGAGGTGCGTTCCAGCTGGCAGATGCTTCTCTGGGAATATGGTAAGGCTGAGACTGAACTCGTCTGCACAGTCAATGATGATTCTGACGAAGATATTGGGTACAGCGCCCTTGTAAAGTTACCATGGTCCTTAATCGGCGGTGCTCCCGCAAAAGGCGAGAAGATAGCAGTGCATCAAATTCATTATCACAAAAATGGTGTCGCAGTAAAATCCGGCATTAGGTTCGAAGAGACCGAGGGCGAGAATTCAGATTATCCGGGCGAATGGCTGACCATCACGCTTAAATAATAGATAATAAATAAATGAATAGGCTTATACTGACTTTTTTAGTGGCAATTCTGAGCTTTGGAGTATCATCCCTTGCCCAGAGAGTACATATTCACTCTATTGATGAGCTCAATAGGAAATCAGGTAAAGACACTCATCTCAAAGAGAACCGTTATCGTTTGGAACCGGATTTTAGAACCATAGTGGAACTCGACAAGGATATCCTAGGATTTCCAAAACTGCATTATCCCCGAATCAAGAAACTCAAGGATGGCAGTTACATATTGTTCTATCAGAGCAGTCGTATAGGCTATTCCTGCTATTGTGCATATAGTAAGGATGGAATCAATTGGGAGAAAGGGGGAGCAGTATTCAAAGGTCATAAAATAGTCAATTCAGCAGGAGAGCAGGATGACAGGGCGTATTCTACAGTAGATGCTGTGGTCCTTGACAATGGAGATATCTTAGCTTTCGTTTCGTATCGAGCGGTTAAAGGGTACAAACGCTTGATTCAGGACGACGGCCTCTGCATGAAGCGCAGCACTGACGGAGGCCGCACATGGGGAGAGGAGCAGATACTTTACACCACCATCACTTGGGAGCCATACGCCCTGCAACTGCCCTCAGGCGAGGTGCAGGTGTACTTCACCGACTCCGATCACGATTGGCGCCCGCCTTCTTCAGGCGTAACCATGCTCCGCAGTTTTGACCGCGGACATACCTGGCAGACAAACCGCCAAGTGATAAGACAATACCGAGCAACCGCTACCAGGGTGGACGGCAAGCCAGGCACCCGCAAGGTCTGGACAGACCAAATGCCTTCTGTCGTTCTGCTTGGTGATGGCAAGACCCTGCTCGCAGCCGTAGAATCCCAAGACTCAACCAATCATTTTAAAATCACCCTTGTAGAGGACAAGACCAACTTTGCTACAACGCTGACCGGAGATATGGTTGGACCTCCGGAGCGTGTAGACAATTTCCGTAGCGGCGGCGGTCCATACTTAGCGCGCTTTCCATCCGGTGAGATAGCGCTTTCCTTCCAAGGCAACTACTTTAACATCAAGCTCGGTCTTTCTACCATGAACAGTATCGTCAAGGGCCCTCCATATCAGCCTTTCGGGCAAAAAAGAAGCTTGTGGGGAAGTATGGAAGTGATAGATGCTCATACAATGTTCGCTGTAGCCCCTCATCTCGATCAAAAGACGGAGTATGGCACTATAATGATTGGAAAGCAGAGGCTCAACCATCGTATCGATGCTCCGTTTATGCGCGCAAATATCGATGGCGACAATATCGAATGGGGAGCGAACACTGATGCCCTCTTCCTCGGAAGCGACTCTCAGGCGCAATGCTCATTCCGTTTCGCTTATGACGACAGTACATTTTATATCCTTGTCGAATACTTGGATGAGGAACTTGTTCCCAGAGACAAAATCGTGCTGAAATTCTGCGACGGATTTGCACAGGGAGACGTCTTTGAAGCCACAATCAAATGCGCTTATAAGGGTCTTGAAGTCAGCAGGAACGTCTATGCCAAAACTTATGAAGAACCCGGACGGGGATACCTTGTGGAAATGGCAATTCCTATTAGCGAGCTCCCGTTCAACCCCGATAAGCGAATCTTCTTCTTCGGCGAAATACATAAAATCGGAGTCTTGGATACCTTTACACTGGTACCGGAGTCAAATCGCGGTCAGTGGATGCCAATAAAACTTGCATTATGATACTTAGTTTACTGATAATTTCTTTGCTGTCTGTAAATATCCACTCTATTACCGATTTCAATAAGAGTAAAAGAGATGCGATAAATTCACACGCCGGACTTACTCAGAGAAGTTCCTTGGAAGTGGATTTCAGAACTATGGTTACACTCGGCGAAAAAGAGCTGGGTCAACAGATGCTCGATTATGGCAGAATAAAGAGACTGAGAAACGGGGAATACCTCTTGTTTTATCAGCCTCTCAAACATGGATATCATATTTATCTGAGTCGGAGCAGCGACGGCATGAATTGGACTAAAGGGGAAAGAATTTTTGTGGGTCACAAGTTCACCAATGGCGACGGTGAAGAGGATGATTGGAAATATGCCACTGCAGACGCTCTTGAGCTTCAAAACGGTGATATTTTGGTGTTCTGCATATTCCATAGTCAAAAACACTACGGAAGACATTTGAACGAATTCGGTCTTTCGATGAAGCGTTCCACCGACGGCGGTCTTACCTGGGGCGAGGAGAAGGTTCTCTATAATACCGTTAATTGGGAGCCTTATCCCATGCAGCTTCCGGACGGGGAGATTTTAGTGTTTTTTACTGATTCCGATCATGATTGGAAACCTAATTCTTCAGGCTCAAGCATCCTCAGAAGCAAGGACAACGGATATACCTGGACTTTACAGAAGCAGGCCATACGCGAGGTCCGCGACAAGAATTCCAAGGCACGTCAGCTTTCGGTTGGTACACCAAAAATAAATCCTGATTCCGTGCGTACGGTCTTTACCGATCAGATGCCTGTTGTTTGCCTTCTAAACAATACAAATACGGCTCTTTGCGCCTGTGAGGCTGTAGGAGCTAATGATCGCCTGAGTATCACTCTCGCCTGGGAGGATGCTTCTTGGCCGACGACACTTACAGAGGAGATGACCGGACCGAAGAAGATGAAGAGTATGATCTTTGAGGGAGCCGCCCCTTATCTTGCTCAGTTTCCCTCCGGAGAGACTCTGATTACTTACGGATATGCATATTTCGCGGCAAGGCTTGGAAATGAAATGGGAACTGATCTGGAAAAGAATGATGAATTCTTCCCATTCGGCAGACGCCAACTCCGTTGGGGATCAGTGGAAGTGACAGACCCCCATACGGCAATTACTGTTGCAACTCATACTTACAAGGGCGCTAGAGTTGAGAAAGCCCACCTTTTAGTTACTCAAATGAGGCTCAATCACGCTGTAATAGCCCCATTGAAAACCATCGCCATGGATGGAAAGAACGAGGATTGGGAAGGGGTTGATGATGCACTTTTCCTCGGCAGCGAGTCTCAGGCACAATGTACCTTCCGTTTTGCACACGACTCAAAACGACTTCATGTTATTGTAGAGTGCTTAGACACCAAAATGGGCAAGGAGGATGGCCTCACGCTGATGTTCAGCGACGGTATAGATAAAAAATCCATCAAATACGCATTCAGCGATGTTGTTGGAAGAAAGATAAAATTTGCCGATACTCCGGGAGTAAAAGGAGCCGGTGCCGTTAAGAAGGGTACAGGATATATTGCAGAGTTCTCAATTGAAAAAACCCAACTTCCAATAATTGATGGCAAGATTTATTTCAACGCAGTTCTTTACAAAGGGGATACTCAGGATTGTTTTACCAATATAGGGGCAACCCAAGTGGAAAAATTCATACAAGTTACTTTAGAATAATCATAATATGCAAAAAATGCTATTCGGAACGGCTTTAATAATTTCGCTTTTCCTTTCTTGTTCGAAGAATGCCCTTCCCAAGGAGGAAATTCCGAAGGAGGAAGTAAAAAAAATAACAGAAATCAGTGTTTCAGCGCCATCTGTAAGCAAAACTTATCTCGATGGATTGTCTGTACTTTGGAGCAATGAAGACCGTATAGCTGTAAACGGGCTGAAATCCACAGCCATTACCGTAAGCGCAGACGGTAAATCAGCCACCTTTACAACGCCGGAAGTAAGTTTACCCTTGCATGTGCTTTATCCGGCATCAGCCTATATGCTTGCATCATACAATCCATCTGCTTCGAAATATGGAACTATGAACTTTCCCAAACAACAAACCATCCTTGAAAATTCATTCGACCCTGCCGCTGCAATGTTAATCGGGAAAAGTTCTACTCTAGAAAACCCCCTTACCCTTCATCATGGAGCCGCATACCTCAAATTTGACTTTTCTACATCAACTCACTCTCATAATATCAAGAGGATAGAGCTGACTGCTCCGGGAGGAGAGGACCTTAGCGGAGAATATATTTTCAATCCCACCACAATGTCTCTTGAACGCTCCGAAAAGACAGGCGGGACCCTTTCCATATCCGCTCCTGACAAGGACGGCGTAAGCACGAGTAAAGCCATCTATGTTGCTATTCCGGCAACAACATATTCAAGCGGTCTTAAAATTAGAATATTGGATGTCAAAAATCATTTTCAAGACATAACCAGTTCAACCTCCTTTATAGCAGAAGCAGGCAAAATATACAATATATCAATGGCTTTCGAACCAAGCGGTACGATAATCGAGGCCGGTCCTATTGGAGATGTAGTATTGCCTGATGCAGTGACCAATATTCTTTTTATCGGTAACAGCCATACTTTGGACTCATCGGACCTTTTGCCTACAATGCTCAACAGCGAGGGAGTAAGAAATATCCGTATGACACGCGTTTACCACGGAGGTTATTATTTAGTGGGATACAATACGAATTATACAAAAGCGAACAACTGTTCAATCATGATATGGGAACCGGGCCAACACTATTTCCGTGGTGATGAAGGACTGGCTACCACTTATAGTCTGCAGGAAGCAGTTGAGTACGGCGGTTACGATATAGTTGTACTCCAGGAATATCCAGGCAGCAGCTATTGCTGGACGTGGAGCGATGCAGAAAAGAATGCAATCTCTGGCCTTATTTCCAAAATCAAAGCATCAAACCCTGATGCAGAAATAGTATATTTCCTGTCACACTGCTTTGGAACGGGCTACAGCGTTCTCGTTAATAACTTCGGCAACAGTCATGTAAATCAGTTCAATACCTGCGTCTCCGGGAATGCAGCTCATGTTATGGATCCTGCAGAAGGGTTTGGAATCAGCCGAATCATTTCTACCGGAGCGCTAATAGAGAATCTTCGCACAACGGGACTCAACGATGTCGAATTTGATATGATGAGAGGCGACAAAATTCACCAGGATTACGGACTTACCCGATTCGCATCTTCTTCTCTTATATGGAAGACCTTATTTACTCCGCTCACAGGCATCGATCCTAAAGATATTACTTATCGATTCAAGGAATATTATCCAAGCGCTACGATTCGTTCAACGCCGGTCACGGACGAAAACTTCCCGACAGTTATGGCTGCAGTCGAGGCCGCTTACAATCATCCTCTTGAGATTACCGACTTAAGCTCTTATAGTTCGCAACCCACATACGTACATGTTCCCGGAAGCGTGATGGTCGATCAGAAAGGGGTTATCGTCGAACCTGTTACATTCCCTGTAAAATTTCCTATAGGGTACACTAACGGCAAATATGCCTGCCAATCAACTACTCAACCGATATGGAACGGCTATGGCGTCTGGCAGGCAACTCAGCAGCAAGCGCTTGCCAAGTGGGTGAACGTGTCCACACCTGTAGCGGGAAAAATCTACCGCCGCACCTTTGCCAATAAGGCGGAAAACAATTTATCTTCTGTAGCTGTAGATGCAGTATGGACCGGAGACTATTACGAGTTCGTAATTCCTGTCAAGAATTTCAAGGCGGGAACGACTATCCGCTTCTATGCCCCTATATACAATAGATATGCTCCTGTTAATTGGCATATGGACTACCTCGATGGCACCCAGTGGAAGACGGCCGCTACACCTATTACGCTCAATTACAGCTTTACCGACGTGACAATTGATATGACACTGGAAAATGCTGTGGACAGCGGATTCCTGCGCTTCCGCCTGCGCTGCCAAGACGGCTCCGTCCAAACCGGCCCGGATGGTCAGGTTAATGGAACTACTCCGCATATGGATGGCGGAGGAAACTATAATGCCGTCTTTTATTTCTGGAACTCTACAGCCAAGGCCGTCACTTTCTCAATAATCAACTGACATGCATAGACGCCTGTCCTTTTTGCTACTTATTTTTCTCGCTGCCTCCTGCGTAAAAGAAGGCGGCTTGGAGAAAGTTGAAGGACCG
>Ga0255340_1002600_pt1 | contig 20651 bp, 16 predicted proteins | sample wastewater_treat_7_FD_192417 | JGI IMG/M metagenome (GOLD analysis project Ga0255340, IMG submission 192417) | Wastewater microbial communities from Lulu Island WWTP, Vancouver, Canada - plant10 | ecosystem: Engineered > WWTP > Wastewater > Unclassified | place: Canada: Vancouver, British... | reverse complement strand
GATGTTACTGGCAGGAGAAAACGAGGGTTATCGCTTTATAAACACTGATATCAAGTTTTCATACAGTATTTTAACCAAAAAACCAGCGGGTATTGCCTCCTCAAGGATAAACCGTACCGGCACCACCCCGTTCAGAGACCTAACAGACAATATTGGTGAGTTTGTTAATGTCATCGGAACTAAGATGTCTCCTGATATAGGAACAAGGGAATTTTCAGTATTCTTGTTCTGTGATGGTTCAGGAGGGTTGAAAGTCTACCTGGTCGCACCGAACTCTTTAAAACATGATGAGATAAAAAAGTTAAAAATGTCAGAATATGGCGAAGTTTTAAAAATATCAGGTGTCAGAGTCAGATGGAATAAAAAAAAGAATTCAATAAACCTTATAGCCGGCTCACGAACACATGTCTCTGCAATACATAAATAGATAACCGGATAATTGTTAATGGATATTGTATATTAGATAATTATTCACGGGTGATCAATGTCTGATGAAGATCCCATAAAAATACTGCAGATACGCTTTGCAAAAGGGGAGATAACAGCAGAGCAATATGAGCAGATGCTCTCTTTTCTTACCAGGGATGTTTCATCATTTAAACAATCTGAAACAGAGAAAAAGATAGAAAATCACGATTCATCATCCTCCCAAGCCGCCACTTCGGAAGAAGAAACAATAGAGCCGGCTATAGAGACTACAGATAAAGAAACAGATAAAGATGTAGATAAGGAAGTTGATAAAGAATCGAAGACTGAAGAGAAAAATAAAGAAGGGATTGAAGAAGAACCAGAAGAAAAATCTGGCGCCGGGTCAGAACCAGTTCTTACTGAACCTGAACGGACAACAGTAAAAGAGATTGCATCTGCCATCGCTGATGCCGAAGGGCCTGTATCTTCAGACGCGGAACCATTGCATGAGGAAGTAGCTGGGGCGACCTACAATGGCGAAGGTGAAGCAATACAACCGGAAGAGGAAGAATTTGCTTCCGGCACCGTTCTCGATACCCCCATTACAGACGAACAGATAGAATCTATTGAAATATCAGAAGAAATTCCTGAGGAACTGACAGAGAAAACCGAGACATCCGAGAGTTTTTTGTCTCAGGAAGATCTTGGAAATGTGTGCTATGTAACTGCTGTAAACCTTGTTCAGGCCGGTGAATTTGAAAAAGCATACCCGTTTATTGAGAAATCGCTTACAATTCAACCGGATTTAACTTTATCCTGGTTATATAAAGGGTTTATTCATCATAATCGTAAAGAATACGAGGAAGCAATCTTCTGTTTTGATAAAGTAATTGCCAAAGATCCATTTCAAATCAGGGCATGGCTTTTCAAAGGATACAGCCTTTTTCACCTTCACCAGGATGAAAAAGCGCTTGATTGTTTTAACAGGGTTATCAAGGAAGATAAAAAACAGCTCCGCGCATTAATTTATAAAGGCTACTGCCTGAAAAACCTGAAACGTTTCAGGGATGCAGTAAAAGCTTTTGATGCGTCGATTCTTGTCAGTCCCAAAGATCTTAACCTCCGACTTAACAAAGGGATCTGTCTTTTCGAAGACAAACAATACTATGAGGCATTAAATGCTTTTGATAAGGTTTTAGAGCTTGATAAGAGAAACCTCTCTGCCTGGCTTTACAAAATACGATGCCTTATCAAGATGGACAGAATACAGGAAGCTTTCCAGAGCTCTGGAAAACTTCTTGAGATTCAGCCACATGAAGTCAGTGTCTGGCTTGCAAGGGCAGATCTTCTCCTGAAGATGAAGAAGGTTGAAGAAGCCCTTGATGCGACAAAGAAAAGTCTTCTCCTTGATAAGTGGAACCCGGACACGTGGAACCTGAGGGGACTTTGTTTTTACAAGCTTGGGAAATTTGACGAGGCATTACAATGTTATGATAATGCTTTAAAAATTAACTCTAAACACCTGGATGCAATGAAAAACCGTGCATTATGCCTACATAAATTAAAAAGGCATAGTGATGCCCTGGAGTATTATGACCATGCAATTGCTGGAAATCCAAATAATACCGAGGCATGGTTTAACAGGGGATTGATATTTCACAAGGCGAAAAACTTCGAAGAAGCACTTAATTCATATACAAAAGTAATAGAACTTGATAAATTTCACGTAAAAGCATATTTCAATAAGGGTCTTATTCACCGGCAAATTGAACAGTATTTCGAAGCATTACAGTCATTTTCCCAGGCCACCAGTATCGACCCTTCATTCGCCTCTGCATGGTATCATATGGGTCTTATATACACCGATCTTGTCAGGCATAAAGAAGCCTTGCAATGTTATGATAAAACATTAAAATTAAATCCAAAACATGTCGGGGCACTCCTTAATAAGGGAGTTATTCTTGAGGATGCCGGCTTAAAAAGAGAGGCATTCATGTGCTTTCAGAAGGCAGCAAACCTTGATACAAAAATTGCTGCTTCCATAAAAGGAAGAATGGTCCATTGATCAGGTTCCGTGGTCCCAGCTTCCCATATACTCTTCCTGATTTTTTGTTAATGAATCGATGGAAAGGTTCAGGGATCTGAGTTTATACATCGCGACATCCCGGTCGATCTCATCCGGGACCTGATGGACGCCTGCATTTAACTTTTTATGATACAGAGCAAGATATTCAGTGCTCAGGGCCTGCAGAGCAAAAGAGAGATCCATGACTTCAATCGGATGGCCCATCCCTTTTGGAACTGCAAGGTTGACAAGGCGGCCCTCGGCAAGTAAATGGATGACCTTTCCACCAATATGGTAAGAGTGAATTCCATCCCGTTCCTCAATGGTATCTGCATTGGATGACAGCCATACACCATCAATTTCAATATTGAAGTGACCGGCATTTGAAAGGATTGCACCGGATTTCATGACTGCCATATGCTCACCGGTGATGACATCCCTGTTTCCTGTTGTTGTAATGAAAATATCACCAATCGTGGCGGCCTCCTTCATGGACATGATATGAAATCCTTCCATATGCGCTTCAAGGGCGCGGCGTGGATCGATCTCGGTCACGATAACCTTTGCACCAAGTGCGGATGCCTTTCTTGCAAGCCCCCTTCCACAAAATCCAAACCCTGCAACTACTACCCACTTACCGGCGATAAGAGAGTTGGTTGTTACCATGATCGCTGTAAGGGCGCTTTCTCCGGTTCCATGAACATTGTCAAAGTAGTGTTTCATCGGGGTGTCATTGACGGCAATGACAGGAAATTTTAATTTTCCTTCGTCTGCCATCGCACGCAGGCGGTGGATACCGGTGGTGGTCTCTTCACATCCGCCGATAACGCCAGGCAGTACATCCTGTCTTACGGTATGCAGACGATGAATCAGGTCCATTCCATCGTCAATGGTGATGACAGGTTTAGCATCAAGAACATCATCGATTGCCCTGTAATATTCATCAACAGAGCATCCTCTTTTAGCATAGCAGAAGACATGCGGGACCCTGCCTAACGCTTCTGCTACATCGTCCTGGGTTGATAGAGGATTGCATCCGGTAATGTGAACGGTAGCTCCTCCATCGGCAAGTGTGCGAACAAGGTTTGCTGTTTTTGCTTCAACATGCAATGCCATCCCGATGACCATTCCTGCAAAGGGTTTTTCCTTTTTAAAACGTTCAGAGATTGTATTTAGCACGGGCATGTACTGTCTTGCCCATTCAATCTTTAATTCTCCAGATTCCATATTTTCCTCGTAACAACAGTCAGTTAGCAGTCAGTTTTAAAAATTTTCCATAAGTGTTTATCCGTTGATAATAAATCATCTTGCCATAATCCTCTTTTAGTAAGGCGGATAAAGAGCTATAATAATGACGCTCACCCGTAGGATAATTCCCTGCCTTGATATTAAAGATGGAAGAGTTGTAAAAGGAACAAATTTCCTTGGCCTTAAAGATGCAGGAGATCCTGTGGAACTTGCAGCCCGATATAATGAGCAGGGGGCTGATGAAGTTGTCTTCCTGGACATCACAGCTTCAAGGGAGAACAGGGGGATGATCATCGATGTGATACAAAAAGCTGCGGATGAACTGTTTCTCCCCCTGACTGTCGGAGGCGGAATCAGGACGCTTGATGACATTCAAAGAACATTAAGAGCAGGAGCAGACAAGGTATCGATTAATTCCAGTGCAATAGAGAATCCTTCCCTGATATCTGAATCTGCAAATGCTTTTGGGACTCAGTGTATTGTTGTTGCCATTGATGTCAAACGAAGGACCACCAATGAACCTGGAATGACGAGGATCAAACTTTCAGATGGAAGTTCATGCTGGTACGAGGTTATGACCCGCGGGGGATCAAAACCTACCGGGATTGATGCATTAAAATGGGCGAAAGAAGCAGAAAGCCGTGGCGCGGGTGAAATATTACTGACATCGATGGAGACCGATGGAACCAGGGAAGGTTTTGACATTCCGGTTACAGCAGCTGTTTCAGAATCTGTTGGAATACCTGTTATCGCATCAGGCGGGGTTGGAAAGATGGAACATTTTTATGATGGCTTTGCACTTGGAAAAGCAGACGCTGCTCTTGCGGCAAGTGTCTTTCATTACGGGGAGATGACAATTGCAGAAGTTAAAAATTATTTAATCCAGAGAGGTATTGCAATCAGGCCCCAGGCATAATTATTTACTTATTGTTTCCTTCCGACAGAGGCCATGTATATACAAAACTCTGTTTTTCCATCAATTCCAAGAATACAATTGATCTCATTATCATCATATGACCCGATAGCGCACATTCCAAGTTGCAGACCTGCGCATGTAATGTAAAGGTTCTGGCAGATGTGACCAGCCTCAATAAACAGGTATCTCCATCCACGCTGCCCGAATTTCCAGATCATTCGCTCGGGAACAGCAGTCCAGATAAATGATACAGCAGATGTAGCGATAAGGACAGGGTTTTTGCAAACCTTTGCCACTGAAGCACTATCTCCTGAGTAACATTCCTCCCTGACAAGGGCATGATCTAATGGGAGATACCTGTATATTCCTGAATCAAATCCGGTTACACGGTTTACAACTATACGTATCTCAAAGGGATGCAGTGCACCAGCCGAAGGGACGGTTCGAAAATGCGAGCCATTTTCTTTATCTCTTACACCCTGAGTATAGTGAAGAAGGGTTGAAAGTTCCCACCTGTAAAGTTCATCCTGTGAATACTTGCGGGTGGTTTCCCTGCTATCCAGTGCATCCCACAAAATTACCGGGTCAAGCGGAATTTTCCTGGGGTCAGGTAATGATATTATCGTCTGATTTGGTTCACAAACACCGCAAATGCGGGTTTTTGGCTCTTCAGTCTTCACTTTTGAATCCCTGTAAAGTGTTTCCTGAAGAAAGCGGTCTCCAATCCATGAAGAGTCTGGTGGCATATATAGCAATAATGCTCGACAGCTACCTGAACTTTACGATTCAAAAAGTGAGTGGGAGGAGTAAGCCCCCTTCTGTTCAATGCGGCATTCAGCTCAAAGCGCCGAACCCGGGCAGATACCGGGTTATCTTATGCCCTGTTTCGACTTGCACCCGCAGGGATTCGCCGTTTCACCGGTGATGTCCTTCTTTGTTCAGCAGTATTGCATCATAGCTCAGGACATTCCGTTTCGTTTCTGTTCCATTGCCGTGATTCTCACCACCCCTGAAATCAGGGCTGCGTACCCGGTTGGTGGGGGGACTTTCCTCAGCTACGTTAAAAACGTTACCGTCGGCCGCACTCTCCCTCTCAGAACATATTGATCCCTTAAACAGAAAAAAGTCGCGACAGTAGTGCATTGCTCAATGACCTGGAATGAACGTATAAAAATCCCAGAACATAAATGCCAGTAGCTTTTGGGATAAGGAGAGGTATACAAAAATTATACCGTCATTTATTTATAGAAATATCCAGAGTATTCTATAGTGCAATAGCAGACATATCGGTATATATCTGGTAGAAAATTAAAATTATACCTATATGTATACCAAAATGTATACCAAAGTCGTACCTGATAGTTGGTACCATTTCCTGAATTATTATAAAGAATCTTGCATTATGCCAGATTAGGAAGAGGGAGTCTTATTACCATTACGGCATTTATCCATCATAAGGGTGGAACAGGAAAAACAACATCCTGCTTACAGATTGCAGGAATTCTAAAAAACATGGGGAGATCAGTACTTGTAATTGACACTGACCCCCAGGCAAATGCCACTCTGGGTCTTGGAGTGTATTCTGACTCTCTTCAAAGACATATATACCAATATTATATTCAACACTGTCAGGATACTCCTGAAAAAGTTCTTCTCTCAGATTATATAATAAAAACCGTCTCTGGTATTGATCTGGTCCCTTCACATCTGGACCTTGTTGGCGCAGAAGCGGTATTATATAAAAACCCAGCCAGGTATCATATCCTTAAAAAAGGGGTTGACCAGGTGAAAAACCGTTATGATCATATCCTGATTGATACACCCCCTTTCCTTGGACAGTTCCTGATTAATGGAATGATAGCGGCTGACAATTCTGTAATGGTATTTTCATCAGATATTTTTGCGATCGCCGGTTATGATCATGTTAACCAGATCATCAGTGATATAAATGAAATTTTGGGGATAAAAATTAAGATAAGGATGGGAATACTGAACAGGTGGGATAATCACCAGGTAAAAACAGAAACTTTCTGGGAAAAAGTTCAGCAGTTTTTCGGTGGTACGCAGGAGGTCAGGCCAGATACATTACAGGAGATCCGGACCCAGCTGGAAAAACGGGTAAGTGTTGAGATTCCGGATGTGGTGATAATTTCTGAAGGAAAAGAAGTATCTCATTCACTAAAGCAGGGTATTCCACTTATTACACTGGCTCCTGATGACCCGGCTTTGTCTGGTTTTTCAAAAGCAGCTTCAATTATTGATTCATGGAAATCAGGGAGATAAATGATGGGAACAGACGAGAATCAACACTCCGGAAGAAGGGGTCTTTTTATCGTAACTGAAGAAGAAAAAGGACAGCAAAACAATGATAAAGGCAGCCTTGAAAATTCGGAGATAATAAAGACTATACTTGCTTACGAACAGGGGGAGCTGCCCCAGGTCCCCGAAGAGTTCACTCCTTTTCTTTTACGAATGAAACAGGATGCTGAAGATCTTCTGAATGAAAAAGAGAAGAATGTCCTTATCTCTAAAGAACTGGATGCCCTTAAAAAAGAGCAGGTTACTATAAAAAAGGAGCATGAAAGTTACCTTAACGACCTGATCTCTGCGCACACCGAGTTTGACCGTGCCCTGGAAATATTTCAATATCACTCCATTCCAATGGTGCTTCTGGGCCCTGAAAGGCAGGTCATGGATGCAAATGATATCTTCTGTTCAATTTTTTCAGTTGAGAGAAGCGAGATCACCAGGCAGTTTCCACCAGTTTCCCGATATTTACCCGATGAAATGCCTTTTGTTGCATCTGACGGGAACACTTATTCCATCGTTTCAATTAAACCACCGATTGTTCCATTTGATCATGAAGCAGCCACACTTGAACTTCTTATCCCGGCAATTCAGCCCAAAATACAAAAAGTCAGGGAGTCTTTCTCCATTGATGTCCTTGAAAAAGCATTGTCAGAAATTCTCCTCCCTGTAGCCATTGTCGACGGTTACCATACTGTCCGTTTTGTTAATAATGCACTTTCCGGATACCTTGCAAGAGAACACCAGAATATCCTGCTTCGTGATATTGCAAGCACTGGCTTTCCAGGGGATATTAATGAAAAGATTGATGAAGCTGTTTTAGCAGGGTCAAAAACAGAATTTCAGACAAATATTACGCACCGAGACAACTCATCTTACCCTGTATGGGTTCAGATAAATCCACTGACCTCTGACGATAACCCACTCGCATTAATTGTAATCTTTCCAGACGAAGAAGAACAGGAACCTGTAAGGAAAGAGAAACAGGTCTCAAAAATTCCTGATACTATACTGAAGACTTTAATTGATCTGAACCCGTCACCGATGGTATTGTTTGATGAAGACCTGAAAGTGATACTTGCAAACGAAGGTCTATCTGAACTTATTGGTGTCTCTTCTGACCAGTTACAAGGACAAAAATTGCCTGACATCGGGGTGATGGTACCAGGCTTTTCAGAAATGGCAGGGGACGTTGAGCTCCTTCCTGACAATGTCTGTATTGAGTCCCCATATGGAATGCAATGTTATTCCGGTCTTTTAATCTCAAACAGGGAAGATACTATCACCCAGTATACCCTGGTCCTCCAGCCGGTAATTGAACCAGAACCCACCCAGGACAGGCCGGCCCTCCAGGAATTAAAAGAGGAGATTGTAGGGGAGCAGGTAGAGGATCTGGAAGAAAAGCCGGAAGAGGCACATTTAATTCAAACCGGGGAGGATTCTATTCCAGCCGAACCGGATTCACTACATTTCTCCATTATTGCATTGCCCGGGATGATAATTGAGGATTCAACAATTACAAAGACTAACCCTCCATTTCAGGAATGGAGTGGGATTAATGACGAAAAACTACCCGAATTTTCTCAGGTTCTAATTTCACATGCTGTCCAGTCCAGGGAGAACAGAGGGCTGACTTTCTCTTCAATATATCCTGCCGGTCTTAAATCATATCGTTTAATCTCCCAGCCAGTTCCTGCCAACACTGATAAAATAATTCACTGGTTTATTGATCAGACCGAGGAGCATGAAAACATAGCAGATCTTAAGACTCAGATAGAGACACTTACATCAGAGCTTTCTTCAGCAAAAAACAACCTTGTCGAAGAACGTTCTTCTATAAAGATGTCTGAAGAGATCTCCAGTCAGATAGATATTGTAGAGTTTGAGCTATCTGGCGGGCGGTACGCGATGGACATAGGAATGGTAAGAGAAGTCGTCGAGATGCAGCCGATCACCCCGCTTCCAAGGACTCCACCATATATCGTTGGGATCATTAACTTACGAGGAGAGGTGACTCATGTAATTGACCTTGCGGTCCTTCTTGGTGAAAGGGTTAAAAAAGACAGAACAGGTCAAAAAATAATTATTGTTCCACCTGATGCTACCCATGGAGAACATATCGGAATTATTGTGGATAATGTTCGCAGTGTTACCGGGATAGGTATACGACAGGTAACATCTCTTGGCAATGAGATAACTGAACGTATTCAGACAAGGATCAAGGGCATTATTAAAGTCTCCCAGGACGATCTTGTTGAGAGAAGTGAAGGAGAGGAGAAGAGATCTGACCTTGTCATATGGCTCGACATGAAAGAGATTTTAAATCAGATGGCTGGCCTGCACAAATAAATAATAATTTTTTATATTGATAATTATGAATAAAAAAATCATTCCACCAGTATTTCCCCAGATCAACGTCCCGCATGTAAGTGAGAAGGGACTTCAGGAACTGATCCTTGACGTTCAGAAAAAACTGAATATTCAGCTAACCAGTTATAAACAGGATTACATTAAAAGAAGACTTCTTTCACGGATGAACTCGACCAGGTCGAAGGATTTTGTGGAATATCACCAATATCTTAGAACTCATCCTGAAGAAGAAGATAAACTGCGTAAAGCTTTAACGATTAATGTAACCAAGTTTCACCGGGACCCTGACGTCTTTAACCTGGTTGGAAAAGAGATCTTCCCTGCAATCATCCGGGAAAAAAGAACAATTAAAATCTGGAGCGCCGGATGTTCATCTGGAGAAGAACCATACACTTTTGCCATACTCTTGTATGATCAGTCAAAACCCGGCACTTTATTAAATAATGTGATAACAGCTACTGATATTGATGAGGTAATCTTAAATAAAGCAAAGGCAGGGATTTATGAAAAAAGTGCACTTGAAAACCTTAGTGAGATGCAGATTTCAAAACATTTTGATAAGACCGATGAAGGAAAATTCAGAATAAAGGATCATATCAGGAACATGGTCCGGTTCCAGGTACATGATCTGATGACCGGTATCCCTGTTGCACGGATGTTTGATGTGGTCGCCTGCAGGAATGTTACCATCTACTTTAACGAGCAGCAAAAAAAGGACCTTGTAAAGCTTGTCCATGAAAGTCTTGGAAATAATGGGTACTATATCATGGGCATGTCAGAATACATGTCAAAAGATGTCGAACATCTGTTCAAACCATATAAACCGATGCTGAAGATATTTCAAAAAATAAGCTGAACCGAAAATATTCAGGATTCAATTTCTTTTTAAAAACCCTTTCTTTTTTGGTATTGGATCAAGACCGGATAACTCCCTGTTTTTATCTTCTTTATCTTCATGTGCTTTTACCTCACCATATATGACGTAGAAATTAAAACCTACTAAAAGCAGGACAATAAACGTTGTTATAAATAATGCCAGGCCCTGGGGGCGAATTTCTTCGACAGTCCACATTATGTATAGCACCAGAAGTATCCCTACTATATAAAAAGGGCCCCATACCCTGATGTTCAGGATTTTCATGTATGCTTCCAGATTTCTTTTAATATGATATCAATCTCACGGAGAGATCATAATTTTTCGTCTAAGCTCCCTGTGCACCTGGGTGAAGATAAATAATTCAGGCCATCATATATCTATATCATGAGTAAGTTCAGGGTTCAAATATTCCTGTATATTATAACCATTCTTCTGGTAAGCTTTTGCATCTGTGGTTGTGTTGAAGTGACTCCGTCATCAGGAGGTAACAATGCAGATTCATATGTACCTGTCTCGCAGGGAGATGGAGATATAAAAGACATGATTAAGGACCAGAACCAGGCACCTGCCACACAGGAGCAGGCACAGGTTACTCCTGAACAGTCATCCCCTGAAACGGTATTACCTCCGGCTGAGAATGAATCATTTATCAGGGTTACACCAAAAGAATACAGCCAGTTAAAACAGGATTCCCAGACGTCCTACCTCCCATATAATCGACCGGTATCAACTGACAGTCGGGAGTTTTTAACAATATATGAAATTTTAAACCAGACATTTGCAAAAAATGCCACGGCATATGCATACAACCTGGTCACTCCCCCGCTCTATATAGAACTTGGATTTTATCCAAAGATCGTTACCGATGAGCAGGAGATATACAAACGGACCGGAGACAAGGAAGGGACTATAAAGTTTACAAAAACCCGCCCATCACAGGATGCATGGTTTGAAATGCGTGTATATGATACCAAAACAAACGAGGAGATCCTACGTGAAGGCTATGGAAAAACTTATAGCCTTACCAATAAAACAGCGGCAATAAGAAGGGCGGGGAGCTTCCAGTTTGACTTTATGGGCGACAATGTTGCTGCTGATATTGCAATGAAGATCCCGGTAGATTCAGCAACAATTGATGCTTTCACAAATGTCAGTACCCTCATCGGGGATGAAAAAACCAGGTCTTCTCTCCTTCCATCGGTATTTCTTAAAGAGAATGATCTTGGACAAGGGTGGCAGACTACTGGAGATCTTATTCATACCCCGGTAATATATTCATCAATATTTATTGCTCCATCATCAGGCTCAAAGATGACCCAGGATATTTCTAAGTACCCGGGAGTCCAGGATGCTGTGACAAATTATGAACAGACGAAAAGTGCAAATGCGGGAGAGACCCAGGTTTCAATTACGGCCGGCGATGAAGGTTATGGCTTTGAATCGATCAGGAAGACCAGCGTGGTTTTCAGGCAGGGCGCATACCTGGTTCAGCTTACAAGTTACTCAGTTCCGCCTGTCTCATTTGATGAATTAAAAAGACTTGCAACGCTCATCTCCGGGAGAATAAGCCAGTTATAATTTAATTAAGAAATTACAATTTTTCTTTAATTTTTGAAAGAAGCTCAAGGTCATTCACATTTAAAAATACATCCCTGTCAGGGTCAAGGGCTTTTAGTTTCTGGACCGGAACAAAGTTAGTATTCAAGTTCTGAACAAGTGATTTCAGGCTACTGAGATCATGTGTATCATAAAATAATCTTACAGCGTCCCTTCGATATACGGCGCACAATGGCTCAAATTTCCCATCCTCCCAGATGGGGACGACGGCGTCAAACCCTTCTGAGACTCTGATAAGATGCCTGATCACCACCCGTGACAGAAAGGGCATGTCACAGGCAGTGGCAAATAAAAGTTCTCCTTTGGCATGCCAGGCCCCGGAGTGAATGCCGCCTGCAGGTCCCTGGTTTTTCCTGATGTCATGTATGTACACCACCGGGTACTTGTCAGGTATCAATACAATCTGCTCCTCATCCCGGCCCACAACCAGAATTTCATCTGTGCATGACTGCAGCTCCTCTATCTGCCTCTCTAAAAAAGTTTTATTTTCACATGTAAACAGGAATTTAGGATAGCCGTTTGCCCTGGTGCACCATCCTCCAACTAAAATAAGTGCCGAGATCATATTACCTGTTCTGGTTTTTTCCGGGAGTTTTTCTCTCTAATCCTGGCTTCGAAGGCCAGAAGATCCTTTTTTATTGAGATATCGGGCGAGTAACCTCCAAGTCCATTCACAGCAACAACTCGATGACATGGTATCAGTATTGGGGTCATGTTTCGTTTCATCGCCATGCCAACCACCCTTGGCCCAGTTCCGACAATTTTTGCAATCTCCCCATAGGTCCTGGTCTCACCATAAGGAATTGCTAAAACCTCCCGGTAAATCCTTCCAAATGTAGTTTCATCCAGTTCATGAATGCTTGTTAAAGGAGAAAGGGAAGTCTTTTTCCCGGCAAGATATTGTGAAAGGGAGAGAGGGACCGGTCCTGGAACAACTTGTTTGACAAAACGGATCCTGCTTACCACATTATCAGAATTCCACCTGATGTAAACAGACCACAGACCAAATTTTGCAGATCCCTCCATCAGTTCCACCTTTTTAATAATGTAGGAAAGGACCGGATATCCACCTCCTGGATCTCCTCCTGCATCCAGTCTGGTAACCTTTCCTTAATCGAAGGATCAAGAAAACGATCATCTCCCATAATTAAGACACCCCTGTCCTCCGGGGTTCTGAGTACTCTTCCCAGCGCCTGGAGGACCTTATTTAATGCGGGGAGAGTATATGCAATAAACTTTCCTTCTTCTCCATACTGCCTTGCATAGTATTGCATTATCATCTGCCTTACCTGGTTCCAGGGGGCAAGTGGCAGGCCTATGACCATGGCCCCGGTAAGCATCTCGCCGCGGTAATCAAGGCCTTCTGAAAATTTTCCTCCACATACTGCAAATAATATCCCTTTCTTACCTTTTTCAGGAAGACTCATAAACCTTGATAATAATGGGGCAGCTTCACTACTCTCCCTTGGCTCTACAAACACCTCCCTGTCATGCAGGTGCATCTCAACCTCCCTTGAGACAGATTCAAGCATCTGGTAAGAGGGAAACCATATACCGATGTTTCCAGGAATTGCACAAAAGTTTTTTATATATGAAACCATCCGTTCCATATTCTCATCTGACTGACGCTTTGAGAAAGCTGAGGTTATGTCGGATGTTACCATCAGGATTCTGTTTTCTTTTGGGAAATGGTTGGGTAAGGAGAATAAAGATACCGGGTAATCATCAGGAAGAGCCCTGAAGTAAAGTTGTTTGTAACTTTTAAGGGGGGTCAGGGTCCCTGATATGTATATGGAGCAGAAATGTTCCTTTGCAAGGGTTGAGAGGGCAGGAGACGGGTCGATGTTCCTGACCTCAAGGTAAATATTCTCACCGTCTTTTCTAAATAATGTCAGAAATGACGGGTTTGTCCCCGAGTTATGCAGGCGGTATAAAAATGTGGAGAGGCGCTCAATTCCGCTCGTCCTGAAATCCCCACGCTTGCTGTTAGACTCTTTGATATTATCTGCAAGCTCCATGAAGTCGTCAACTACCTCTTCCATGGTTGCGTACAGGGATTCGCGAAGGATCATTCTGCTGAAAATCTGGGGGTCAAACCAGTCCTCAGCCTCGGTAGAACGTAAGAGGCCATCAAGGAATTTCTTTATCCCAGGAATGAGACGCCTTATTGCTTCAAGATCCTTAACATCCTTTTTTATGTTGGCGATGTCATGGTCAGCCTGTTCAAGTGCCCGGTGATCAAGACTGACTGACATGATATCCTGCATCACGTCTCCGCAGTTATGTGCTTCATCGATAAGGAGCAGGATATCTGATGGCTCGCGTTGCAGGTTCAGGTATAACTGTTCCCGTATCGTTTCATCCATGATGTGATGGTAATTGCATATGAGGACATCTGCCTGCAATGATGCCTGTGCCATTACCTCATATGGGCATAACCCTCCGCAGGACTCTCTCAGCGAATCCGGGTTTTGACATCGGTCAATAACCTGCGAAGAGAGGCGCTTTAAGGCATCAGAAGGTATCAGTTTAATCCCTCCTGCCTTTTCATTCTGTATCGCTTTCCTGCTTCTGATAAAAAAAGGGCAGATAATTGGGTTATCTGGATCGTTTTTTCTTATCTGATCAAGGATCACCTTGTCTCTGGAAGGATCAAGTGATCCCCTGTCTGCCCGTTCCCGTATCAGCGCAGTTGAAAAGCCTTTGACAGCCTCACATTTACGATATGTATCGCCAAACCCCCCAAGCAGGCACATCGATCCCTTTCCAACCAGGTAAGAAAATTTCAAATCAGGTTGTTTCTTTCGAATCAGCTCAAGTTCTCTTATATATGTAGATAACTGGGAGATCGTTCTGACGGCTACTATCACCTGCCGACCTTTTCTTTCGGCTAATAAGGCGGAAACTACAGATGATTTTCCTGAACCGGTCGGTGCATCGATGAGCAGGGCTCCCCCTGATCTGGCCGAAAACGCTGCTTTATTTAGCATCTCTTCCTGACCTGGTCTAAAAGAAGTATATGCAAACCAGTCCTGGAGCTCTGTCATATTAAGCAGGTTGCCTTTTAATGCATAAAGAGAATCCGGAAAAGTAAAAAATTGTGGGAACTATACTATCCCTTTTTCATTAAAGAGAGCAGCATATTTTTTATCCGTTACCAGGATGTGGTTTGATATCCAGTCCTTAAGAAAGGCCATTAATTCAATGGTCAGCCCAAGTTTGTCTGCCTGGTAATCCCTGATGAATGAATCAATTTTATCAACGAATTTTTCATGTTCCTTTTTATGATAATATAGGCCCTGATAGTTGCACTGTTCCATGAATTTTTCTTCTGTTGAAAAATGATAGACAGTATATGCAGCAAGTTTATCCAAAATATCAGCAAGGACTTCTTTGCCTTGCCTCTTGAGCATCGCATCATGTAATGAATTAATCAGGTTTATCAGATTTTTATGTTGTTCATCGATTTCTGCTACCCCGACACTTAGGGAATCAGTCCATTTAATAAAAGTCATGAAAGAAATTATTATCAACTAATAATTAATAATTTTTATTTCACGATTAAAATATATCGTGGTTGAAATTATTGATTGTGAACTATATATGTGAAATGAAATATATTGATATTATGGATAATCGGGCCGGTATTTTTGTTAAACCTGGAAAGAGTTTTCAGTTTTTTTTAATTACTTTCATAATACTAATCTTCTTTGCTATCGGTTTTTGTTTTGCTGATGAAATACAGGCAAATGGTTCTATCGGTCCTGATGATATTATTGGTCCTGATGATTCGTCTGGATACTATATTGATTCGTTTCCAATGATAATAGAAAGGCCTGGTACTTATTACCTGAAACCCTCCGAAACTGCAGAAGAATCGGGTATAAAGATACTTCACTCTGATATTATCCTTGATGGACTTGGAGAGACATTAAATGGCAATATGTCACCCGGTTCAGTGGGAATATATATCAATGTCCCTAAAACCCAGGCCAGCAATATAATAATAAAAAACCTGACAATAAAAGACTTTGAAACCGGAACCAGAATAGAGGGTTCCACCGGAGTAGTCCTGGACGATGTCCATTTTATCTCCAATACAAGATCAGGACTAATCATTGAATCATCAGAAAATATCGAGATTATTGAATGTTCTTCAAGAAATACCAAAAATGACATAACAGGGGGATATGGTATCCAGGTACTGGATTCAGAAGAAGTGAGGGTAAAAAACACCCTTGTAACCGGAAATGGAAATAGCGGGAAGGCCAGCTCAGGGGGAGTTATTGTAACAAACTCTACTGCGGTAAATATTATAAACAGCCAGGTAACTTCCAACCCAGGGTTTGGAATCAGGGCAGAGAGAGGAACCAGGCAGTTTGTCCTGTCACAATCCGAAATTTCTGCAAATTTCGGAGATGGAATAAATATCGATTCCTGTCCGTCGCCGGTCATTCAGAATTCTGAATTTAATAAAAATAAGGAATCAGGTATCGAGTTGAATAAGGTAATACAGCCGGTGATAAAAGGGAACACAATTACACAGAATACTCTTGGTATCAGTATTGCAGATACAGAAGAGATGGAATTATCAGGGAACAATTTAAAAAACAACCGGATTGGTTTTGACATTTCAGCGTCTGATATCAGGTACTATAATCACCATGTGACAAACTCAAATACGATAGATTCCCGCCCGCTTCTCTACCTTAATGGTGCACATGGAAGAAAGATTGGGTCTGGGACAAATCCTTCAATGATTGTGCTTGTAAATTCTTCAGACATCTCTGTGTCAGATCTTATCCTCTCAAAAAATTGCGCAGGAATTATTCTTGTAAACTGTGAAAATATCACCCTTTCTTCAATATCTTTCATGGAAAATGGAATGGGCCTTCGATCAGAACTTGGAACCAGGAACCTGGTTTTAACTGATCTTCATGCCGAAAGAAATCTGCTTTCCGGCTATTATCTGTCAAAGACAAAAAACTTCACCATGTCCTCCATCTATGGACAGGAAAGCCCGTCCGGAATCTTTATTCAGAACTCCGCCGATGGAACGTGTAAAAATCTTTTCATGTCACATATTTATGGTGTAAAGTCAAGGCTGCCTTCAGGGATCACGCTTTGCGGATGTGACAATGTTACAATAAACAATTCAGAATTTTCACAATGCTCATATGCTGGTGTTTTATCTGATTCCAAAAATCTTGAGCTTACAGATAACCTGCTTATCTCCAATGGCTTTGCAGGTTCGGTAATTTTATCCGGACCAGTAAAAATTCATCAGAACTCTTTTCGTAATAATGATGATACAGGCCTTATATTAAAAGCTGATCAGAGTTTTATCGTACGAAATACTTTTTCAGATAATGAAAAACAGGGCCTTTTGATCTTGAAAGGTGATGAAAATTTATTTTCTGAAAATGTCTTCAATGATTTAAATAATTGTAATATCCAGGATCCGCTCTCCTATAATACCTGGAATGGCACAGGAGTAACCAGCTTAGGATCTTTTTTTACTGGAGGAAACTACTGGGGAAGTCCTGACGGGGAGGGATTTTCTGATCTTTGTGATGCGGGTCTGGATGGATACTGCACTATTCCATACATCATTCGGCCTGGCAACATAGATTATCACCCCCTTTCTGAAAAAGAAAAAGTGAGGTCGCTAAACATGAATACCGACCTTAATCAGAATGGATATGAGGACCTGCAGGATGTAGTCGTTTACATGAATAAACTCACTTCAGGAGATACAAGTACGCTTTATGATTTCAGCGGTGACGGGAGGATAAACCTGAATGATGTTGTTGCGCTGTTTAACATTATCATTAAGAATAAAAATGAATCTTCAGAAGATGGTGAAGGGCAGAAAAGTTAAACAGGTAGGCCATGCAAGACTTTGCATATTAATCTGGCGTTCTATAGGAAAAGGTGGAACATGACATTTGAAGATCACGTCTCGGCAAAAACAGGTCTTCCGCCAGGCATTCCGATCTACATTGGAAGACATGAGCCTGAAATAACAAAAATTACCGGTTTAGTCTACACATCTGATGACTTCCACGAATTCGATGATATATCAGGTCCATCAGGCATTGATCTTATTAATACACAATCAGAAGACGAGATCCGCTGGATTCACATATCTGGCCTTAAGGATATAGAATTAATAAATTCAATTTTTACACTTGCTGATCTTCATCCGCTCATTGCAGAAGATATCTTCAATACAAGAAGCCGGGCGAAAATTGAAGACTTTGGAGATATTTTATTCATAATTTTAGACATTGTTCCCTCAGCGGAAAAAGAGTTTCAAACAAGGAAAATTAACATAATAATTAAAGGAAACCTGCTCATATCAGTCTCTGAAACGGGTAACCCTTTTGAACATATTATATCAAGGATTTCTCACCCGAATGGTAAGTTCAGGGTTCATGGTATAGATTACCTGATGTACTCAATTATCGACTCAGTTGTTGACACCTACTTTTTCGGTCTTGAAAAAATTGAGGATATAGCAGAAGTTCTTGAAGAAAGGGTCGTTCAGGATCCATCTTCTGAAATAATCAGGGAGATCCAATACTTCAGGCACACACTCATAAAATTTAAAAGACAGGTCTGGTCACTGCGTGATATAGTGATGCACCTTTCAAGGTCAGATTCAGAAATCATTACCGATTCTACAAGAATTTTTATGAGAGATGTCTATGATCACGTGATCAAAATTTTTGAAGACCTGGATGTTCACCGGGAGATGGCTGAAGGAATCATGGAGATATATCTTTCATCAGTCTCCAACCGTACAAACGAAGTAATGCGGGTTTTAACGGTAATTGCAGTAATTTTCATTCCGCTGACATTTATTACAGGAGTTTATGGTATGAACTTTTCCAGCCTTCCAGGGATTGATGATCCGGCCGGACACCTGGTAATTTTTGGAATGATGATCCTGATAACCGCCCTGATGGTCGCTGCATTCAGGTTAAAAAAGTGGATTTAATCAGGTGATACTGACCGCATCACGGATCTTCTTGTTTGATATTCCGTAAGGGCCTTTTACAGTCAGGGTAATTGAGTATGTCCCTGGTTTTACATATGTATGAACCGGGTTTTGCTCGATTGAATAACTGTTATCACCAAAATTCCAGGACCAGGACTCTATAGTTCCTGTTGACAGATCTTCAAAATTAACGGTTAGAGGGGCACGTCCACTCTTTTTATTAATAATAAAGTCTGCATAAGGTTTAGATAGTTCAGATATTTTTACATCATCTGTATCTGCTATCCCTGTTCTCCTGTCTGGTGTCCTGAATTGTTGCAGATTGCCATCCTGGAGTTTTGTTCTTGTAAGGAACGGCCCAACAGTCACTGACTGATCTGCAGAGCTTATTCCTGTCGGTCCATATACGGTTAACTTTACGATATATGATCCTGGTTTAGTATACCGATGGGTGGGATTTCTGGTTTCAGTTACTGCTCCATCACCAAAGTCCCAGAGGTACCGGTTAATGTTTCCAGTCGAACTATCAATGAACTTTACTGATAAAGGTGCAATTCCTTCTGATGGTTCCATCGTAAATCCTGCAATAAGCGGATTTGGTGAAGGTGATACAACCACGTAACCCTTCCTGCTTACCTGGTTTTCTCCGCCAGGTCCTGATACCGATAATGAAATGGAAAAGATACCAGTCTCATTGAACTCATGGGAAGGGTTTCTCTCGGTTGAACTGGTTCCATCTCCAAAGTCCCATCTCCAGTCTGATACCTTTCCAAGGGACTGATCGGTGAACTGGACTTTCAATGGCACATATCCGGTTCTTTTATCAGTTCTAAACCTTGCCTGTGGGGGATTGGAGGATGATGATCCAACTGTGATCAGTTCCTGCTGGACTTCTGTTGAGGAGCCCCCTGGGCCCTGGACCTGCAGACTGACTGTGTACGTTCCTGGCCTGGAATAGACATGTTTTACAGTCTCCCCAATATCCTGCGTCTGGTCACCAAAGTCCCAGGTCGTCTCTGAAATATCTCCGGAAGACCTGCTTTGGAAGGTGACCTGAAGCGGAGCTGGCCCTGCTACTGGTTCTGCATTAAATGAGGCTATCGGAATCTGGATCGTTTCATTTACCCTGATCAGATCTTTACTGATTATCTCCTGGGTTAACCCTTCAAATTCGCGAACCAGGCTTACAGAATATACTCCTGGTTTCTCGTAAGTATGAGATACTTCAGGTTCGCTTGAAGTAAAGCCATCGCCAAATTTCCAGTGGAATGTTCCTCCCTTGTCTGCCCATGTTGAACTGAAATCAACAAGAAGCGGTGCATTGCCAGAATTTCCTGACACAATGATCTCAGGGATGAAAGACTCAGTCTCCTGGTATTTTTCCGTTATATTATCGGCCTTTTGTTCCTGAACAGGCTGCTCTATAAGTTCTTCTTCCTCTGTATCTACAGGTGATTCTTCCTCAGGTTCTGAATCTGGGATTGTAGGGATAACATCTTTTACAGTTATTGACTGGTTTATGGTATAGCTGTCTTCACCACCAGGGCCTTTCACATTCAGGGTAACCTTGTAAGATCCTGATGCATTGTATGTATGAACCGGGCTCTGTGAATTTGCAGAGATACCATCACCAAAACTCCATGCCCATTGATCGACCTCTCCACTGGACTGGTCGGTGAATTTTATGGTAAATGGTGCATTACCCTCCGTCTCATTGCATGTAAACCCTGCAACTGGTGGAATAACTGGCCTGGTTACATTCACAAATTCATTCTTCGTTATGGTACGGGTCTGTCCCTGTGCATCCTGTAGAGTCAGGGTTACATTATAGAGCCCTGGC
>Ga0255340_1002582_pt1 | contig 20751 bp, 15 predicted proteins | sample wastewater_treat_7_FD_192417 | JGI IMG/M metagenome (GOLD analysis project Ga0255340, IMG submission 192417) | Wastewater microbial communities from Lulu Island WWTP, Vancouver, Canada - plant10 | ecosystem: Engineered > WWTP > Wastewater > Unclassified | place: Canada: Vancouver, British... | reverse complement strand
CGGCATTCGCCGTGGTAGGAATTGTGGGTCCGCCCATAGGCGGATTCCTGTCGCAGCGGTACGGGTTCCGCCCGATGTTCATCGCGGCAGGGGCGCTGTACCTCGTGGCCACGGTCATTCGGATGGCAATGGCGCTCAGATCGCGCAATCAGTCGTCCAGCACATACCATGCTCCGCAGAAGATGACGCTATCCGCCTTGAGGTCCAACATGGGCGCTATGGTCGCGTTGGTCCTGGCAGGCGGGGTCATGACCTGGCTGTTTCTGTCGGACAGCGTCAATGACATCGCCTTCAGCGTGGCAAATCATTTCGATCCGATCTACCAGTCGAACATCATTGGAATGAGCAATATACAGATCACGTGGGTGATCTCGGCATTCTCTATTGTGAGGATGATTGCGCTGCCTTTCGGCGGTGTCTTTGCCGACAAGGCGGGCGAGAGGGTTGGCATATGCCTAGGCCATTTCCTATGCGGGCTGGGTGGGGCCATATTTCTGCTGGGGACTGCGTATCCCCACTTTGTGCTGGTATCGGCATTGTACGGGCTGGGAGTGGCGTTCCTATCGCCAGCATACAACTCACTGGTATCCAAGGAGGTGCCCATAAGCATAAGGGGGACTGCCTTCGGATTGGTGTCGACCACTCTCGGCATAGCATCGCTTCCTGCTCCTTACATCGGCGGCTTGATGTGGGCCAGGTTTGGGCCCAAGGCTCCGTTCGTGCTGCCTCTTGTGGCCAGCCTCAGCATGGCCGCGATACTCTGGTTCAAACTGCCGGGGAAGCGCAACAAGGCGGAACAGACCGCAGAGGCTCAGGCATCACCGTCGCAAGCATAGCCATCACGCAACCATATCGATTCATGATCGGCGGACAGGCAGGGCCAACTGGGTCCTGACCTGTCCGCCATGGTGTTGCGGCCAAAAGTCTCTCGCTTTTTGCTGCCCGACACCTCTGCAGGAGTACGTTCTTGTCTGCCGAATAGTAGTTGTAGCCACTCACCATGTTCCGACAACAGCGAAAAAGGAGCACCCCAATAGCACTCATCTTGCCACCTCATCTAGTGATCATCTACCAATTCTCCCTCCTCATCACACAGACACTCAGATCGAATACTTGGCCGGGTGTAGATCCTGATCGGCGGCTGACATGGATTGCGTATGGAGGTGATGGACCCGACCTCGCCAAGACTCGCGACGAACCCATCAAGCGATTTTTTCAGGAGGGATCCAGATGACAAGTTACAGGTGGCTAAGGCTTATGGCCCTCGGCACCATGATCATGTTGCTTGTCGGGGCCATGACTGTATCCGCGGCCGTCGGCGGCAGGCTGGAGATATTTTCCTGGTGGGCCGGCGACGAAGGGCCAGCGCTGGAGGCGCTGATTAAGCTGTACGAGAAGAGCAATCCAGGAACGAAAGTCATAAACTCTACCGTGACCGGCGGATCCGGAGTCAACGCAAAGGCGGTTCTGAAGACCAGGATGCTGGGCGGCGATCCTCCCGACACATTCCAGGTCCATGCTGGCCAGGAGTTGATCGGAACGTGGGTTGTGGCCGAGAGGATGGAGGACCTGACATCGCTGTATGAGAAAGAGGGCTGGAAGCGAGTCTTCCCTGAGGGCCTCCTCAAGCTACTCAGCACTGACCGGGGTATCTGGTCGGTTCCTGTGAACATCCATCGGTCCAACGTCATGTGGTATGTGCCCGGCAACCTCGCCAAGTGGGGGATGCGGGCGCCGACCACGTGGGCGGAGTTCCTGGCGATAGCCCCTGCGCTGTCGGCTAAGGGAATCGTGCCGTTGTCGCTCGGCGAGAACTGGACCGCTAACCACCTGTGGGAGAGTGTTGCCCTGGCGGTTCTGGGCCCTGAGAAGTGGGACGCCCTGTGGAGCGGCAGGCTATCGTTTAAGAGCCCTGAAGCCGTCGAGGTGTGGAAGACGTTCGGCGAGATCCTCAAGTACACGAACGCCGACGCGCCGTCGTTGTCGTGGCAGCAGGCAACCGACATGGTAGTCAGGGGGCATGCGGCATTTAACATCATGGGCGACTGGGCTGCGGGCTACATGGCGACCACCCTCAAGCTCAAGCCGGGCACCGACTTCGGATGGATGGCGTCGCCAGGCACCGGCGGGATGTTCATGATGCTGTCAGACTCCTTCGGGCTGCCGGTAGGCTGCGCAGCCAAGGACAACGCACTGGCGTGGCTCAAGATGCTGGGCAGCAAGGAAGGACAGGATACCTTCAATCCGCTAAAGGGCTCGATCAGCGCGCGCACTGACTCTGACATGAGCAAGTACAACACGTATCTGCAGTCGGCCGCGAAAGACTGGAAGACCAACGTGATTGCCGGTTCGCTGGCTCACGGCGTGGTCGCAAATGAGAGGTTCATGAACGACTTCGCCACGGTTATGGAGATCTTCCTTCAGAGCCGCAACGCGCAGGCCGCAGCCAACGCGGCTCAGGCTGTAGCGATTCAGTCTGGCATCGCGTCGCGGTAATGGGCCGGGCAGGGGCTGAATAGGCCGGATAGGGCCCACGGATATGTACACGGGTTCGGGGGCGACCGGGGCGCCGGTCGCCCCTCTCGGAGGTGGTAACGCGTGCACTCCAGGCGAGATGAACTCCTGGCCATACTGGTCATCCTGCCATCCATCGTGCTGCTGGCGATATTCGTCTACGCGTTCATAGGCCAAAGCATCAAGGCCTCAGTCACCGACTGGGGGCAGCAGGCAGCGTTATCTCTCAACCCCGAGATACACCGCGTGGGGATTCAGAACTACAAAGACCTGTTCACGGGATTTCTGGGAATGCGGTTTCGCCAAGACCTGACTAGCATGATCTTCTTCACCGCGCTGTTTGTGGTGGTTGCACTGGCGGTCGGGCTCGGCCTTGCGACGCTCATCGACCATCTTGTGTGGGGTGAGGCGGTCTTTCGAACCATCTTCCTTTTTCCCATGTCTCTTTCATTTGTGGTCACCGGGACGATATGGAGATGGCTTCTTCAGCCCCGCGGTGGGATCAACCAGCTGCCCGCAGTTATCGGGTTGCCGGCCGGCCAGTTCCTCTGGCTTTCCAGCCGAGAGCAGCGTCTCGCGTTCGACTGGGCCGCCCTGCCGCATTACGCCTGCTGGATGCTGGCGATCACGCTTGCCGTGCTTGCCTGGGCTAACTTGCGTCGCGTGAGGCCGAAGACGGCTCGCATGCAGGCGGTCGGGGCCGCGGCCCTTGCGGTGTTGGCCATGTCCGGTATCGCCCGGCGACTGGCGATCCTTGACTTTCCCGAAATCCACGGGTTCAATGTGGCGATCTGGGGAGTAGTCATTGCAGCCGTGTGGCAGCAGTCTGGATACACTATGGCGCTCTACCTGGCCGGGCTACGCACTATCCCAGATGAACTGCGCGAGGCGGCTCGGGTGGACGGCGCCAGCAGGTTTCAGATATACAGATTCGTCGAGCTTCCCATGCTCACTCCGATCACTGTGAGCGCAGTCGTGATTCTGGGCCACATCGCTCTGAAGATCTTCGACTTGATCTTCGCGATGGCAGGGCCTGATCATGCTCCAACGAGCGTACCTGCGATAACAATGTTTTTGAAGACATTCCGAGGCAATGAATTTGCCGTGGGTTCAGCCATAGGCGTAGTCCTGCTTGTGCTGGTATCGCTGCTGATCATCCCGTACGTTGCCACGTCCTTTAGGGAAGGGGGCGATCAGTGATGCCGGCCAAAGGCGCAACCCGCCTATTCGTGCAGGCCCTAGCGGTCTTGCTGGCCATGGTCTACCTGATACCGGTCTACATGACCATAGTCACTAGCCTGAAGTCGCCTGAGGAGATCAGCCACCTTGCGGCGTGGTCTCTGCCTGCCAGCGCGGATTGGAGCAGTTACTCGACTGCATTTCGCAAATTCGCGCCGTATCTCAAGAACAGCTTCGTGCTGGCTACCGCGGCAACACTGCTGTCCGCCTCCATGGGCGCGATCAACGGCTACGTGATGTCCAAGTATCCTTTTCCCGGATCGAGAGTGGTGATGCCGCTCATAGTGTTCGGGATGTTCATCCCCTATCAGTCCATCCTCGTACCGCTCTTCCAGTTCCTTCAGAAGGCCCGGCTGTATGGAGGATTGCCGGGGTTGATCGTGGTTCACGTGGTGTACGGCTTGCCCATAACCACACTGCTCTTCCGCAGTTTCTACGCAGAGATACCGGACGAACTGCTCGGTGCGGCCCGAATAGATGGGGCCGGATTCGCGGGCATATTCCGCTATCTCGTGCTTCCACTTTCCGGCCCTCCATTCCTGGTGGTGGGGATATGGCAGTTCACGCAGATATGGAATGAGTTTCTGTTCGCAGTCACACTGGCCAGGCCGGACGCCCAGCCCATCACGGTAGCCCTCGCCAACCTCGCGGGCGGGCAGGCCGTGTCGTGGAACCTCCCCATGGCGGGCTCAGTCCTCGCAGCGCTGCCGACTGTCGCCATATACGTCCTGCTAGGCCGCTACTTCGTCCGAGGGTTGCTGGCCGGGGCTTTGAAGGGGTAAAGGGCCGTGCGCTCTGCAGGATTCATGATTTTCATCAGCCAATATTACACATCAACATCGCATGCGGATGCACAGGAGGCGCGATTCAGATGAGACGATATCCGATGCTGCTTCGCCTGGTTGCATTTCTGTTCCTTGTAGCGATCGCAGGACTGTGGTCGGTATCAGGGGCCGGGGCGTCTGCGGTTGCGCGGGCCGATCTTCCTGCCGATATCGTTGCATGGTTGGCGCTCATGCCCGAGCTCGCCACGGCGCCGGCCCCTCCGTGGCTCAAGGTCGGCGCACGGCTCACCTATCATGTGATGTCGGCCGCGCGCGAGGGCGATGCGAGTCCGGCGGGCGAGAGCCTGGTTCAGTATGACGTGGTTTCGCTGGACGCGGCGACTGTGCTTGCCGCGGCCGGGGTTCACGTGATCGCCAGCGGCGGCACACTGGGCGCCGTGCGCGACACCGGGTTCATCGTGGGTGCGCCGGGGGTGGGCGATGTCTGGATGGACCCAGCGGCGCTGAGGAAGGCTGAGAGGCACGCCAGCCAGAATCTCACCATTGCGCACGTAACCATGGACGTAGGCGGGGTAGCCACAAAAGCGGTGAGGTTTGAGTATGTTCAGGGCGCTGCGCGCAGCGTGAGTGTGTTTGACGAGACAGCCGGGGTGCTGCTCTACAGGATCCAGGCTTCGGGTGGCCCGGACGCAGCTAAGCAGAGCAGCGTGGTATCGGAATTCGTGTCGATAAGGCAGCTCACTCCGGCGTGGACTGGTGGCTCCACACCTTCCTGGGCTGCTGCGAACGCTGTGCTCAAGTACGAGGGCGCGATGAGGGTGAACGTGGGCTACCCGACGCCTGGACCGCCGCTTGCAGTGGCTATGCTGGGGCGAATCACGCATTCGGCACCGGCGGGCGTGTGTGTGAAGTGGGAGACCTACCTGAGCGGCCGAAAGACAGAAGAGCGCTACTCGCTGTCGCCGTCGGCGATCCCATCGAGCGGCATATTCATGCCCCAGGCGGCGCTGGCGGCGCTTACGGCGGGCCAGGTGCTTGACACAGACCCCATAACGGGCGTGACCGTATCAGTTGCGCAACCCCCCCTGAACATAGACGGCAAGCAGTTGCTTGTACTCGTACACGAAAGCCAGTCATTCAGGAGGCTCTACGGCTATGATCGCCAATCGGGCACACTGACCTATTTCAAAGAGACGTCACGGGACGGCTTGGCCGTGGTTGAGATAGAGCTCAGGCTGACAGGCGTCTCCCGCTGAGCGGGGGAGTATGATGTGAGTGAGGAGATGTCTCTCAGTATCTGTGCCCATGCCTTGCGCCGCTGAGGCAGGTGGCAAAGGGGTGGTCCAGTATGACGTGGTATCGCATGACGGAAAGACCATTCTCCTCATCCTCGGGCGCAAGAGCTAAGCTTACAGGTTTTGCGGTCTCCGGGCCTACGACCGGCTCAGATAGAAGACCGCCAACTGCGTGCGGTCGCGCAGCTCCAGCTTCTCGAGGATGACGCTGAGGTAGTTGCGCACTGTGCCTTCGCTGAGGTACAGGGTTTCCGCGATCTCGCGGTTGCTCAGCCCTTTGGCCACGAGTTCGATGATTCCTCTCTCCTTATCGGTGATGCCGCGCCCGGCGAGATCGACCTGCTCGTCGCCGCGTAGCAGTGTCGGCAGCTTCGTGACTATGGCGTCCCCGAACACGCTTTGGCCCATGTGTACACTTCCGAGCGCGGGAACTATGCTCTCGAAGTCCTGCTTAAGAATGTAGCCCTTCGCGCCCAAGCGGAGCGCCTGCACGATGTACTCGTCGTCCAGAAACGTAGTAAGGAAGAGTATCCGGGCATCTGGGAACTCGCTCAGGATGCGCCTGCATGCCTCCAGCCCGGTCATGCGGTCCATTCGGATGTCCATCAGCAGCACGTCCGGCTGAAGCTGCGTGAAGAGCGCCACTGCTTCATGGCCGTCATGGCCCATTGCGACGACCTCGATATCCTCGTCTGATTGCAGGATAGTCTTCAGAGACTGACATACCAGCCGATCATCGTCGATGATCACTACTCTCATGCAGACGCCCTCCTTTCGGAATCGAGGCAAACAGTCTGAACCCGCCCTGGTGTTCGATGAAGAGCTGTCCCCCCAGCGCGGCGACGCGGTCGGCCATACTGTGCAGGCCGAGACCGCCTGAGGGTTCGCCTGCGGTCTTGGACCCGTTATCCTCCAGGATGAGCTGATAAAGCGCGGGATGCTCTATGAGCCTCAGGGTGACCTGGGTGGCGTTGGAATGACGGATGACGTTGTTCAGCCCTTCTGAGACGATGGCGATGAAGCAGTATGTGATCTCCTTCTCTGGTTGGCTGTCCAGCCTGTAGTCGAGATGAATCGGGCAGAATTGGAACCCCTGCGCCAAAGCATCGATCTGGGTCGTCAAGTCAACGGATTCTTCATGCAAATTGTGGACGCTGGCCCGGATGGTGTTCATGGCCTGCGATAGAGTATCTCGAACCACCGATAGGCTCTGTCGCAGATCGGCGTCTGCTGCGACAGTGTCGTCGCTGCGCTTGGCCGCCATAATCGCCCCGACCTGCAGTATCGACCGCGATAGCAGGTGCCCTACGTGGTCGTGGATCTCGCGGGCGATGCGACTACGTTCTCCGAGCATCGCCAGTCTAACCTCATAGTCCTGCTTCTCTATTAGGTCTTTGTTCTTCTGGCTGAGCATCATGGCCAGTTCCTGACCGCTATCGCGCAGCTGCTTGAGCTCGGTGCGGCTCCGTTCCAGTGCAACCGCGCGATGCTTCAGCACATAGGCCGCCGCCATTAGTACTGCCACAATCAGTGATGTGTTCGCAGGAAGACCTGTGAAGCATGCCGCCAGAGCCGCCGCTACGGCCAGCGCCCACCAGGCCTGTTTGAGCCCGAACGCATCATAGTAGACCAGAGGGATAAAGAGGCAGAAGCTGGGCCAGACCGCGCTTGCCCCGGCGTAGGCCACAATGCTGGCTAAGTGGAACGTGGGTGATAGCAGATAACCGTTAAGCCCGCTGACTGTTATTGCAGCCAGCATCGCTATGACGATCATCGCGTCGCCCGCCCTTTGCGGCAGCAGGGCGGCGCAGCACGCCCATATGAGGACCCTATCGACAATCGCGTTCATGGCTACGTCTCCTTCGGGATCAAGTCTATCACGCCTGGTTGTGACTGACAATTTGCGACGGACACTGACGGTGGGCAGTCGCACGACAGGCAATCGCTTGGGGGCAATGATAGTGACAACTGTCATCCACAGAACTGACTGGATTCACTTACGGCGCCTTGGCGCCGCAGGTAGAATGAAAGCACAACGAGATCGGGAGGAATCGTAATGCTCGTTAGGGTGCAGAACCTTGTAAAGCGATATGGAGATGTACTGGCCCTGGATCACTTCAACCTAGAAGTGGGTGAAGGTGAGATCCTTGGCCTCTTGGGTCCCAACGGATCGGGCAAGACCACCACAATCAACTGCATTCTGTCTCTCCTGAAATACGACAAGGGCGTTATCGAGGTGTTCGGCAAGCCAATGGCGCCCGACGCCTACGAAAGCAAGCGCAATATCGGCGTCGTGATGCAGAACGTCGCGGTCTTCCAGGAGCTCAGGGTGGACGAGAACATCGACTACTTCTGCGGTATGTATGTGCATGATGCAAAGGCCCGCAGACGGCTAGTGGATGAGGCCATCGACTCGGTGGGCCTGGGCGAGTTCCGGAAGTTCTACCCCAAGAAGCTGTCGGGCGGGCTCTTGCGCCGGCTCAATATCGCCTGCGGCATAGCCCACAAGCCCAAGCTGATTTTCCTTGATGAGCCCACGGTGGCTGTGGATCCCCAGAGCAGGAACAAGATACTTGAGGGCATCCGCGAACTCAACCGGCTGGGCGCGACTGTGGTGTACACCTCACACTACATGGAAGAGGTTGAACAGCTGTGCACCCGCATCGTGATCATGGATAAGGGTAAGACTCTGGCCACGGGCACAAAGGACGAACTCAAGGCCATGATCAATGACGGTGAGACCGTAACAGTCGAGCTGTATGCTCTCCAGCCCGATCACGTAGCCAATATACGGCAATTGCCTCATGTCGCCCGCGCGGAGTATGCCGACAACCGTCTGGCGGTCCATTTTGATGGAGGCCAGCACAATCTGTTGACTCTGCTCGACTATCTGACATCGCGCGATCTCTCGTTTGGTCGGGTCTTTTCAGAACAGCCGACACTGAACGATGTGTTCCTTGAGATCACCGGCAGACAGCTGAGGGATTAAGGAGAGTGTGAGACAGCATGTTCATGCACATATTCGGCTATCGCCTGAAGTGTTTGGCCCGAGACAGAGAGATGGTCTTTTGGACCTTGATCTTCCCGCTGATCCTGGCCACTATGTTCCATTTCGCCTTTGATCAGCTTATGGGGAGGCAGGAGACGTTCAGACCCATCCGAGCCGCGGTAGTAGGGAGCGATGCCTATCGACAGAATGTCGCCTTTCGACAGGCACTAGACGCGCTGTCTGGGCCGGGAGAGGGCCAGCTGATCGAGTTGACCGTGACCGATGACCGAGAGGCTCGTCGATTGCTCGAGGAAGGGGCCATATCTGGCGTCATCACCGTGGACGATCCCATCGGACTCACAGTCAGTCAATCCGGCATTGAGCAGAGCATATTGAAGTCGATCCTCGATGAGTACGCACACACATACGCAACAATCACTGGTATCCTCGAGGAGCATCCGACAGATCCGGCGGGACTCCTTCGGGAGATAGGGCAGGTGCGAACCTACACGCAGCAGATCTCTTTTAGTAGTGCTGAGCCTAACACGACACTCAACTTCTTCTATGCACTCATTGCGATGACCTGTCTTTACGGCGGTTTCTGGGGACTGCGCAACACCACTGACATGCAGGCCGACTTGTCGCCTCAGGGCGCGCGGCGCAGTGTGGCGCCTACTCACAAATTCGGCGTCGTGCTGTACGACTCAGCGGCAGCGCTCACAATCAACCTAGCGGAGGTAACGGTCCTGCTGGCGTACTTAATGCTTGTGCTGCGCGTGAAATTCGGAAACCAGGTATGGTATGTGCTGTTGACGTGTCTGGCAGGCTGCATTGCCGGGGTGTCTTTCGGCGCCTTCATCGGTACGTTCGCCCGAAAGAGTGAGGGCGTAAAGACGGCGATCCTCAGCGCGTCGAGCATGACGATGAGCTTCCTGGCGGGCATGATGATGGTCAACATGAAGGACATAATCGCACGCAAAGCGCCGATTCTGTCCTATATTAACCCGGCAGCCTTGATCACCGACGCGTTCTACAGCCTGTACATCTTCGAGGGCCATCGCCGGTTCTTTCTCAACATCGCCTTGCTGTTACTCATCTCATTGGCCATCTGCATTTTGAGTTTCCTGCGCCTGAGGAGGGATAGATATGCAAGTCTTTAGGGCCTACTTCAAAGTGATGCGCGCCTCAGCAGGAGCGATAGCCATCTACGTCGCCATCTTCCTAGGCCTGTCGGTGGCTTTCTCATTTGCCGAGGGTCCGCAGGAAACTGGGGACTTCGCCCAGACGAGGACGCCCATCGCCGTGATTTGCCGCGACGGAGATGCTCCGCTTGCGCAGGGGTTGACAGACTACCTTGCCGATACTAGTAGGATAGTGCCCTATCCGGACAATCCGGAGAAGCTCCAGGATGCGCTGTTCTTCCGCAATGTGGAGTACATCGCGATCATCCCGGCCGGTTTCTCTGCCGACTTCTTGTCCGGCCTGGACTGCGCCGTCCAGAAAGTGACGGTGCCCGGTTCCATCAGCAGCCGTTACGTGGATATGCGGATCGACAAGTACCTCAGGACTGCCCGCCTCCGCCATCAGTATGGCGGCGATCAGTCACAGGAGGAACTGGCGGTCGCTGTCCGGGCCGATCTGGCGCAGGAGACCCCGGTCACTGTCCTGCCGTCTTCAACAGCTAACGGCTCTGAGCGAGGGTTTGTCTTTTACTACCGGTATTTCGCATATGCTGTACTTGCCACTATCATGATGGGCGTGAGCTCGATCATGATGGCATTCAACAAGCCTGACCTTGCCAGGCGCAACCTGTGCGCTCCGATTCCGGCGCGCAGCCGAAGCATGCAACTGGCCGCCGGCCACACCATATTCGCACTGGGCTGCTGGTCGGTGCTGGTGCTTTTCAGTTTCGTTCTGTACGGCAGGAGCCTGCTGTCATCCGGGCTAGTGTGGCTGTACTGCCTGAACACACTGGCATTTACCATCGTGAGCGCCAGCATAGGCTTCCTCGTCGGCAGCTCAGTGAAGAGCGTCGGCGCGCAGGCAGGGGCGGTGAATGTCATCGCCAACGCCATGAGTTTCATCGGCGGAGTGTTCGTGCCGCAGTCGATCCTGAGCAAGCAGGTCCTGGATGTCGGACGGTTCCTGCCTGCCTACTGGTATGTAAAGGCTAACGACGCGATTTCGAGGCTTTCCCGGCCCACTACCAGCGCCCTGCGGCCGATATACGGCGATGTCCTGATTCAGCTGGCGTTTGCCGCCGCCATCTTCGCGACAACCTTGCTGCTCACCAAAGAGCGGCAGGCGGAGTAGGCGGGGCGGAGGCGTGGCCGTTTCATAGGCCTACGGGATCTTGTGCCGCCTGCCGAGCGGAGATAATGTCCACATGGGCATACATACCCATCGCGTAAACGCCAGTGCAGATTGACGGAGAGTTCGCTTGAGGTGTCCCTCTCAGCCATGGGGTCTCGGATCCGTGTGGAGCTCGCGGGCCTTTTCGCTGAGCAATCTCTGCCTCAGCTGTTCCCATTGCGCAAGCTTATCTTCCTTTGCGCTGCCGGAATCGAAGTACTGAAGATTTGCGATGTCGATAGGAAATAAATGATATCATCGGGAATTGGTGGATTGTATCAGAAGGGCATCCTTCCAATTGGTTGAATAACCATTCATAGGCGAAGAAGGGCGTGATGTTCACCAGGCTGTTTGGCGGGCTAGATCCGGGACTGTCAATCAGCACCGCTGTACCACAATCCAAGCATGTACACTGCCCGCATTACGTATCAACCTGCCAAAAACCGCCCTCGCTGTAACACCGAGAACCGTGGGTTCGTTGGAGTAGGCGATGGTTGCAGCTATCCGCATGGGACAAGCATCATTCACGACGCCCGCAATGCCGGCCGGATTAGCCCCCTGTTGCCTGGCATTGCCGTTGCCTGGTTTCGGCGTTCGAGCCCGAGAGAGGTTACCGGCACGATGCTGGTGAGCCTCTCTTTTGGCGTACGAGCCGTAGATGGGGCGCAATACGTTGGCTTCATGGAGTCTCTTTGTGCAACCCAATAGCCTGATTGGACTGGAGGTGCGCAGCGTGGCGGTCAACGTGGTCAGGATGGGTCTCGCGGCGGTTCTATTGTTGTTCCTTGTTGTTTCAGTAACGGACGGCTCTACTTCCAAAGAGAGTGTGAATGTCGTTGCATCAGCTGAAGCAGGGGACAGAGATAAGGTATCGGCGTCGGCCATCGGACATGCCCTGGCCGATCCAAGCAGAGAAGGCATAGTCTGTGCTGTGAGACATGACGAGATCAAGACTATATGTCAGAGCTGGAAGAGAGAGCTCGTTCCCGCCAGCGCCGGTGAATACCTGACAGTTGTGAGCCCGAGAGAGCCCGTTCCCAAGTCATTTAGGCCAAACAACCTGGTTTCAGTCACCTCGAAAGATCTGCCTGTCCAGAAGTCAATTGAGCTGAACAGGGAGGCAAGCGACTCACTCATCAGAATGGCCAAGCTCATCAACAGCCACAAGAGGCCGAATGGGGCAAGCTGCAGGCTGGTCGCCGTATCCGGATACAGAAGTCCATCATACCAATCGGCGCTCTTTGAAAGGAAAGTCAACAGTATTCTCAACGCGAACCCGAGGCTGTCAAAGGCAGAGGCCCAGAAACAGGCCGCCAAGGTAGTAGCACCGCCGTATGAGAGTGAACACGCGCTTGGGACAACGGTGGATTTCACCACGGGATCCCAGATTAGCAAGGGAGGCGACATCCTGACCAACGACATAGGGAATACCGAGGAGTATGCCTTGATGATGAAAGAGGCATGGAGGTTTGGATGGGTGAACAGCTTGATGCCTGGCAAAGAGCACCTGACGGGCAGAATGACAGAGCAGTGGCATTGGCGATACGTGGGGGCTCCGCATGCTGAGATAATGTGGAGCAAGGGGTGGGTGCCCGAGGAGTACCGAGACTACATGCGTGAACAGCAGAGCATAGCCTTCCGGTCCTCCACCGGTGATCTCTACTGGGTTCATTACGACAACGCCGCGCGAAGAGTGCTGGCGAGTGTGATCGTCGACCGGGACAGTATTGCTTCAGTAGAACAGGAGCCGGGCCGGTAGTCTGTCATTCACATATTAGAGAATTAGGGTCAACTCAGCTACGAAATGGTCGACCAATGACACGAGACCCCAATACTTGTGGAGTAGGGCGACATGTATTCGAAACAATTGGGAGTTCACTGGAATCATCCGGAATTATCGTGGTGACACACTCCCTTTCTCATACTAGAATTATAGACAGCAGACTGGCCAGCTGCAGTAAATATCAGACTGTATAGGGGGCGGAACCATGAAAAAGCGTGTCATTGGAATCCTCGCGATCATCATGGTGCTGGCGATTGCCGGCGCAGCAAGCGCGCATGACAAGTGGACAGCGATCTCCGACGCAGAGCGCAAGCTCCTAGAGGCCGGCTATCGTTACCTTAGCCATGAAGACATGAAGCCCGAGGAAGGCCTTCCCACGGTATTGCTCACCGGCGGACTGGACGTGGGCGACGAACTGTGCGGGTACACGGTGACTTTCATCAATACCGTCGATCCGACACCCGGCGGCAAAGTCGAAGAGACACTGAAGAAGCTGGGTATAGAGATTGACAAGATTCACGAGCCGGCAGTCGTCGAAGGGCTGCATCAGATCACTATCACGGTCCGCTATATGAAGATCGGCGCGAAGAACGTACCGGTGATGATTGTGGCGAGATTGAGCGGCGACTGGGCCCGGGAGATCAAGTAGTCTGGCGTCGCCTATCTGAACGCGCCTTGACTGGGTGGGCCGTTCACATGGCATACATATGAGAGCCTAGATACTTGCCCGGCTTGCTTCCTGCAGCAGGACTAACGTCTGAAGGATCACGGCCCGTCCGGTCGTGATCCTTCAAGTCATATTGCACGTCCGAAGCTCGCATCGCGCGATTGTGGGCTGCGGCTACAGGAGCAGGTTGGCACAGTTGTCATTGACATCCGGGAACCGCACAAGTAGTGTGGAACTGGGGAGAGCTGCTAGTGGGGGGTACACCATCTGGAGGCTGATAGTGAACCTCACTGGCACCGGGGAAGTCCCCGAACGCGTATTCCGGTGGGCCGACGTACGTTCGCCAGTCTGTTCGGGAGGTGATGACCAATGCGCTCGGGGGCCGACGGGGCAAATTGGCGGCAGGTCATGTTCTTCTGCGGCATTCTCTCTCCGCTGTTCTACCTGGCGACGGATAGGCTCGCGGGTAGGCTCCTGAATGGCTACAGCTTCGCGGCCCAGTCGATGAGTGAGTTGAGTGCCACCGGCTCTCCGACGAGATCGCTCGTCGTTTCGCTCAACCTCGTGGCTGCCCTGCTCATGATCGTGTTCGGAGCGGGCGTCTGGCGGGTGGGGGGTCAGGCGCTTCTGCCGCGCATCACCGGCTGGCTCCTGATCGGCAACGCTGCACTGGGGCTCATCGGCACTATCTTCTTCCCGACTCGGTTCGGCGTGAGGCCTAACTTCGCCAGCCCGGGCGTGATCATCATGTTCTTCAGCGTCGTCTGTTCTGTGCTGGCGATGATGTTCGGGGCTGCAGCATTCAGCGGTTGGATCCGCGTCTTGTCAATCGCGATACCCGTCAGCTACGTCCTCCTGGCTGTCCTGAGGTTAACTACAGGCGCCTCATCCCCCGCGGGACAGGCAGCGCTGCTCGTGGGAGCGCAGGAACGCACCATGGTCTATAGCTTCTTGTTATGGGTGATGGCCCTTGCCATCCACCTCCTCCTATCCAGAAAGGGCGGGCGATGAACTTGCATCGTCGAGCGCCGCGAAGAAGCAGGAATCCCTCAAATTCCACAGAACTCCCGCTGCATTAGGCGCAAGCCAGGTCGCAGCCCGGCTGATGGCGATTCCGTGCTGCCTTGGCGGACTGCGAGGCGGGAGGTGTTGATGATGAGTCGCAGCAGATCCTCGTACATACGCCGGTCTATGGTTGTCATTCTCGCACTGTCACTCTCGATATCAGGCTCCTATGCCAAGTGCCTCGCCCACGAAACTGACCCTTTGCTAACGCCGGTGAGAGTGTTTGAAGGCGGCACTGCATACAGAACCAGTGAAGACCGCTATTGGGTACTCAGCCTTAGCGGCAGTTGGCGGCAGATGGGGCGTCAGTATGGAGGCCTGGTTCGAGACGAACTGCGTCAGTTCTGTGCGGAGATAACGGCAGATGTCGAGGAGCGCGGTATCGGCATTGACGAGCAGCTCGAAAACGCAAGATTCTGGGCCTCAGTCTTCAGTCTGGACCTGAATGAGCTGATGAAAGGCATTGCCGAGTCGTCTGGGTTAAGTGAAGATGAAGTTCTGCTCCTCAATACTGGGATGTCCAACCTATCCTACGCGATCCTGCAAGAGGAGGCGCCCAGTGCATGCAGCGGACTCGCAGTCTGGGGCAGGTACACGCCAGATGGCACTCTCGTGTTCGGAAGGAATTGGGACATACACAGAGAGGCCATGGAACGTTACATGAAGTACCTATCGGTAGTAGTGTTCAACCCGGATTCCGGGAACGGCTTTGCAAGTGCACATCCCCTCGGGAGTGTTTACGTTGAAACCGGCATGAATGATAAGGGCATGTTCATTGAGCTGAACAATGGCGGTCAGTCCGACCCCGCATACGCGGAAGGTCGTGAAGAAACCGCGTCTGTGCTCGCGACTGTGCTGAACCAATGCAGCACTGTTGAAGAAGCCGCCAGGCGCCTATGTGATATCCCTGCCTCACTATCCCACATTATCCAGATAGCCGATGCGAAGGAATGCGTATCTGTTGAACGGGCGACCTTCGGCGCTCGCGTGAGAAAAGCTGATCAAGAGGGCGTTCTGGCTTCATACAATAGCTTCGTTCCGCCGTATCCGGACGAATGGGATGGTAGAGTCGCCGACCCGCCTGAGGAAGCAGAAGATCCGCGCTACAGCAATCTGATGAACCTCGCCAACTCCCCCGAATTCTGCGGCCATCTCGATGTTGGCGCCATGATGAAGCTCATGGATATAGACGTGCGAGGCGGCGGGGCTGTGCATCGAGGGACTGTGTATCAGGTCATTGCCCTCCCGCAGGAGCTTACCATGTGGATTCGGGGTTTGGGCTATTCCGATTGGCAACAGATAGACCTGAGAGACCTGTTTGTGAACAGGTGATAAGCTGAGTTGCTGCACTGCTTGGAGGTGCGCTCGATGAGAAGGGCATTCGGCCTGTTGCTAATCGCGCTATGCATCTTGACGACCGCTGGCTGCAGCCTAACAGCGGGAATGTCATATACAGTCTCAGGGCGGATAGTCTGCGCTGACGATGACAGCCAGGGAATCGGGGACGTCTACATCAGCTTTAGTGGCGCTCGCGGTTTCGGAATCACCAGAACTAGCGATGACGGAACATGGACCAAGAGCGGCCTTAGAGGACCTGTGACTGTCGCCCCTGCAAGTGCCGATTGGGCTTTCGAACCGGGATATCGGCAGGTAAATGGCGCAGAGCAGAATGTGAACTTCACCGGCGTCCCTAGCATCTCGAACAGTCTGGGATTTCGGCAGGTTGTTGCCGGCAAGAACTATGCGCTGTTTCTCAAGACGGACGGCACAGTGTACTTCTGGGGGTCTCGCGGGTCGATCTACACCTATGGCGTCGCGATGCGGGTATCTGGCCTTGAAGACATCGTAGCGGTCGCAGCCGGTGCGAATCATAGTCTGGCGCTGAAGGCTGACGGTACCGTGTGGGCATGGGGAGCCAACGACCGCGGCCAATTGGGGAATGGGACGTATTCGGATTCCCGTGATGTGCCTACTCAAGTAGCCGGCCTGAGCCAAGTTTGGGCCATAGCTGCCAGAGACTGTCATAGCTTGGCCGTAAAGGATGACGGCACTGTATGGGGATGGGGAGACAACAGCACATATCAAATAGGACAGAATGCGCCCACCACGATATCGACGCCTGTCATGAAGGTCGGAATGGGCAGCGTTATGTCTGTTGCAGCCAGTGGATATCGCAGCTTGGCGCTAAAGACTGATGGCACTGTATGGCAGTGGGGGTTTTACCAGATAGCGCTGCCCTGGGGTGATTCAACATACTGGTTGGACCGTTACGTAGGAGATGCCGAGTCTGTTGGGCTCAATGGAGTCATCTCCATAGCGGCCGGTTCTGACCATAGCATGGCCCTGAAGAGTGACGGCGCTGTGTGGGCATGGGGCGTGAACACCAACGGCCAACTGGGCGGTGGCACCAAATGGGACCACGATCCCTTAAGGGTGGAAGGCCTTGACGAGGTCGTTGCCATTGCCGCCGGCGACCGCAATGGTCTGGCGGTTAGGGCCGATGGGTCTGTGTGGGCATGGGGGGTCGGCGCGCAGAATTACCTAGGAACCGGAACGTACTCTGTGATAGCTCCGCCAACGATGGTGATGGGAATCTCGGGAGTCGTTGACGTTGCCTCCGGAGAGCAGATAATAGCGGCCGCCGACTGCTTCGGCGACGTGTGGCGCTGGGGCATGAGTTATCCCGGAGCCTCGCCCGCGACAGTCTATCCGATAGGCGTACCCCGGCGAATAACTCCGTTTTAGCTGGAAGGACGGCATCCAAGATGCCGAGGAATATCCATAGACGTGAAATGTCGGAGTGAATGCTTCGCGCTCGATCGAAGGAAACACATATGCGCTGTACGCTGCTTGTTCGCGCCGAAAGGCCAGTTTAGCTGGCCTTTTAGTATACGTTCATATTATGAACTGGTTTTCCCAGATGTGTCGCGAATCCGGACGATGGTTGATGCATAACGCGACGTATATCCGCATAAAGGCGATCGGTGAGATGATTCGGTGGCTGCGGCAGCCCGCGGTGGGATGACATGGCTGGTGCATGGGCTATTATGCTAATAAATTCCATATTAAGCTAGCCCAAATGGAACTAGATGTTGTACCTGCTCCGTGTCGGGCGTCCTATACGTCTATACGTTCGTTTATACATCAACCATTGTCCGTTTTGTTAACGCATCGCCCAAAATGCGTTCGTATAATTGACACCTAAATTTTACCACAAACCCCGCAAGACACCCCGCGCCTCATCTGATGCCACGCTTCGCTTCGTCACCGAGCGAAACCGCACGTATCGATGTTGATGTAATCCTTTTGGCGGCGACCGCCAGATGCTCTCGAGCATATTCTGTCATAGCACGATTCATCTAGGGAGTGAGCCAAATGGCCTTGTGTCCCATTAACGCGGATAATTGGCGGCTAAACAACCTTATGAGAGTGCTCTGGGAGCAGCACGCAACCTGGACGAGGATGACCATCATCAGTATTGCCGAGGGTCTGCCGGATGAGGCGCAGACGACAACGCGTCTGCTCCGCAACCCCGGTGACATTGCGGCAGCGTTCCGACCTCTGTATGGCGATGACGTCGCGAATAGGCTGAATGACCTGATCACAGAGCATCTAGTAGTAGCGGCTGATCTGGTTAAGGCGGCGAAGGCTGGCAATAGTGCTGCTGCGGCCGAAATCGAGAGAAGATGGTACGCGAATGCCGACGAAATCGCGGCCTTCCTCAGCTGCATCAATCCGCATTGGTCCAGAGAGGGCATGACGAGAATGTGGCACGAGCATCTGTCCTTGGTCAAATCTCAGGCAGTGGCAAGGCTCAAGAAGGACTATCGGTCCGACATCGCCTTCTACGACGAGGGCGAGAAACTCCTGCTGGAGATGGCAGACGACTTTACGTGCGGGATCATCAGGCAATTCCCTCTCTTCTGCTCATACTGGTAAAGAGGAAGCCGCTCGCACGTTGTTCTTCCGCGTGCATGCCAAGAACGTGCCCTCGCCGGTGATGCGGGTGTCGTCGCCCTCCCGAGGACACCAGTCTCATCACGTCCCGGGAGCTCTCGGTTCGCGGGCTGCTTGACCAGTGCCCGCTATGCGCCTACTCTATGGTACGCAGGAGAGCAGAACTGCTCTGCCGAATTCTACCGCCGACCGCTGCCTCATGGCCTTGCGCTGGAATGATGAGGATCCAGAACACGGTCATTTGGGTGGACGACGGGTGATGAGTAGGGTGCGATTGGGGGCAACTACATGGTTCTGGCTGGGAGATGGGCAGCCGTTGCGCTGATGGTAGTGGCGTTATGCTCTCTGGCGACGGGGGCGCAGGCCGCGCAGCAGACAGCTCCAAAGACGGCGACTGGTCGCCTTGAGGTGACTCTGATGCGCGCCGGGGTGAACGTGACATCGCAGTACATGGTCATGGCGACGAGCGAATCGGCGCCGATGCCGGTGATGCTGACGCTATCTGGCTCAGGGGCAATGGCAGCTGATTTGCCGGTAGGCCGCTACACTGTGGTCGCCATTTTGGCGAGTGTGATGAGCAATCCGGCGTCAATGGCTGGCCAGATGCCGACGGCGTTCGATGTGATGATCGCTGCCGGAAAGACCATTCAGAAGGTTGCAGAAGTGGCGGGCGCCCAGAGCGGCCAGGGCAGTTACGGTGGCTACGGTGGATTTGACGAGGCTGACGAAGATGATGAGTTCGGCGGCGACGGCGAGCCGGTCGACCTGGACCGCGTGCCTACCGTCGATGAGCCGGTCGACCTGGACCGCGTGCCCACCGTCGATGAGCTGCTTGAGCTGGCGAGAGGCTACCAAGACAGCTATTGGGCACTGCTCGATGGGCAGGAGCAATGGGCGGTTGAGCAGATGACCCGGCGGCTGAAGGTCGACGCCGGCGCAAGCGCCATGCTCACGAGCGAGGATGTGTCAGAGGTAACCACTGCGGCGGCTGCCATCGTGGCGCCTGGTGCGTCGCGGGAGACCCCGGTGGTGCTGGCGGCACGCGCGGTGATCGCCATGCCTGACATGGCGCTTGCTGTGAACAACTTCGGGGCGATCCTTCGTCTTCTGGGTGAGCTGCGTGACTCGGTCACAGTACTGCTGGCGGCCAGAAGACTGGATCCCCAGTCTCCCATGATACTGACTAACCTCGCCAACTCCGCCTATGAGCTCGGAGACGACCGGGCGGCTGAGTTGCTGTACAATGAGGCGCTCAGGGCGAATGACAGTTTCGGCCCCGCCCTGACTGCTCTCGGGAACATCTACATGGAGCGCGGCGACTACGAAAAGGCTCTTGCGACCATGCTGAAAGGCGCGCAGCTCGGGTTCTGCGCGGCGGTGAAGGATGCGTGTTCGGAGGCCATGGACAATGCGTATGGCGGCCCTGACAGTATCCCGCCCCTGCCGCCGCCCTGGCAGGGGGGCATGGCAGGCGTCGCGTCGGGATCGAGTGGAGCCGGCGGCGGGGGTGGGGCCACATTCACCGTACCCCAGATGGCAGACTGGAGCTCAATCCAGAGCCTCGCTGGCTATATGCGCGGATCGGGATTCACGCGCCTGAAGGCCGCTATCGAGCAAGGGCTCGCATCAGGCACGCTGGAGATGGAGCGGATCGCCGAGGAGATACGATCAGCGGCCACGCAGCGGGCGGGCAAGAGCAAATCCGGGTCCAGAATGAGCTTTCAGAACCAGTCCTTTCATCTGAGACTAATATACGACCATTTTCAGGCAATCGTGAGCCGAGCGGTGGGGCGCGCCCAGGACCAGATGGAGTATGAACAGGGATGGGATGAGTATCACGCGATCGAGGAGCGATACCTGCGCCGGATCCAGGCTGCCAGGACTGAGCCGCAACTTGAGGCGGCCAACGCAGCCTTCTGCGAGGAAGCGAGCGGCTTCGCTAGGGCTCAGTTCGCCCGGAACAAGGGCCTGTGGACACAGTTCTACAACGAGGCAGCCTCCGCCGTCCTGGACTACTGGGCCTTTTCGCAAAACGTGCTCGACTCTATATACGACCCGCTTGTGTACAGGCACGAGGAGACCGCTCGCAGGCTGAAGGTTTATGG
>Ga0255340_1002579_pt1 | contig 20772 bp, 16 predicted proteins | sample wastewater_treat_7_FD_192417 | JGI IMG/M metagenome (GOLD analysis project Ga0255340, IMG submission 192417) | Wastewater microbial communities from Lulu Island WWTP, Vancouver, Canada - plant10 | ecosystem: Engineered > WWTP > Wastewater > Unclassified | place: Canada: Vancouver, British... | reverse complement strand
GGCGTCAGGTCGCCTTCCGCCTTCCACAGGCCGATTTCACTGTCGTAAAGTCCGCTGATGGTGTCTTTGCCGATCAGCCAGCCGGCCTGGCCCGCCGCGGTTTTGTAAATCGCGTAGGCCGAGCCCTTCATCAGCCCGTCCTTCCAGACGCCCGCCGTGAAGCCCGCGAATTCGGCGTCCGGCGTGAAGATGTCTTCTACAGTTGCGCCCGTCAAAGCCTGTGCCGCGATGCCGGAATTCCAGAGGAGTGGCCCGGCGACTGTTTCACCCGTAACGGGAGTGCCACCATCGTCCACAAGATATCCCAGGGCCGTCATGCGGCTCGCACCCGTCCAGAAAGGCGCCACGCCTCCGGCCAGTCCCATGTCGTGGGCGACCAATTGCATGAAACTCACTTGAGATTGTTCATTGTAGAAATTCTCATAAAGAGATTCAGGGGAAATGTTATACTGGTTTCTGCCCCAGTCGCCGCTCCAGGCAAGAGGCTGGAGATTGTAAACCCCCGTGCCGATCGAACTGTAAGGATAGCTGACGCCGGTTGTCGGCGTGGTTTCCGGCGCGAAGTTATAGACGCCCCGGTAGTCGAGGCTCAGCGTCCCCAGATAATTGCGGTCGAGGTAGGTGAGGGAGCTGCTCTTCACTGTGGTATGGCCCAGGAGATCATCCGTAATCGCCGCGCTCCCGAAAGCAAAATGGTCGCTCGGATCCTGGTATTCCGGATTGTAGTTGTAATGGTAGAGGTTGACCGTCTTGCTTTTGTCGCCCGTCGCATTGATATAGGCGCCGTTGAGGGTCTGAGCGCCCCAGATGCCGAGGATGCCTCCCGCCGACGTATTGTAGCCCATGATACCGTCGGTCGTAATGTCTCCCGAGGATGGCCCGTAAATGACGGGGTCGGAGAAAGCCTGACCGATAGAGACGTTCTGAAGGACGAGCAGCGGCAGATCGGCAAAGGCCTGATACTGACTTTCCGCGCTGACGCTGTAGCCGACCGCGCGGGCGATGCTTCCCGCCGCATTCAGGGTTTGGTCTGTGTAGGCGCCGGAAGGAAACGTGCCGCTGAGAAGACTCACGCTCGTGCTCTTGCGGGACAAACCGATGAAAAGCCCCCGCCACGAGCCGGGGATGCCGGCCAGATAGGAGTTATCCGTGCTGCCGTCGCTGAGAGAGCCTGTTGTCGGCACGACGTAGATGGATTCCATCCCCGTTCCGGCTAGGCTGAGGGTTCCCGTATTGGTATTGTCGCTGATGCTTCCGGTCAGGGTTCCCGCTATCGAGCCCTGTGCGATGGGTTGAGTAAACGTTGTCGTTCCCGTCGGTGTCGGCTCGATGACCGGCACAACAACTTGGGTCTGTTGTGTTTGACTTGTAATAGTTGAGGTTGTGCCGGGCGTATCCGCGGTAGTTCCCGATTCAATCTGGGAGGCCAAGGTGCCGGGGGCCGCGGTTCCGAGTGTGGCTGTCGGATCGCCGCCGAGCATGGAGGTCGTGCCGCCGGTGCCCGTGGTTCCTGATCCCGTATCACCGGTGCCGGTCGTTCCTGTCGTTCCCGCCGTGCCGCCCGTGTCTTCCGTCTTTGTCGTGCCGGTTGACTCGTCTTTGCCGGAAGCGGCGGTTGTGCCGCCGGTACCGGAAGTTCCGCCGCCGGTTGCGCCTTCTTTCTTCTCTTCGCCTTTCTTGTCATCTTTCTTCTTTTCCGACGGATTCGTGGCGTTGAAGAGCTTGGTCGCGTCGCCCGGCTTCGCGGGTTTGGCCTCGGGCGGCTTGTTGGCGCTGGTGACGATCATCATGACGCCCGGAGCGACCGGTTTGACGTTGCCAGGCTGGCCCTTGCTGTACATGAAGCCCTTGCCTTCCGTGAACAGGGCGCCGGACACGCCGTTTTCATGATAGGTGAAGAAGACGGTGCCGCGGACGCCGCAGACGGACGTGGGGGTGTGGATTTCATACCGGGAGCCGTCTTTCTCACCGAAAAGTTGAGTGGCGCCGGTGACAACGTTTTGCACTTTTCCCCGAAACAGGCTGAGGATAGTGCTTCTCTTCTTCGCCCCCAGCGTAAATTCCGTCACCTTCAAACGGCTGTTTTCGGAGAGCCGGGCAATGCTGCCGTCAATCCAGGTCACCTCCAGCTTGGAGCCGCTTTTGGTGCGCAGGATGTCGCCCACGTTGACGGTATCTCCGATGAGCAATGCCTTGGCCGGTTGACCGGGCGCGGTGAGATCGGCCCTCCCTTCCAGGTTGGTCACTTTGCCTGCCGGCGCGGCCTGAACGGCTGCCGCAAAAACCATCAGAAGGCACAAAATACTCAAAAAGGATGTCAGTTTTGCTCTCATAAGAAACTCCTTGAAAAGAATCCTTGTTTAATCCTGTTAGTAACGGAATTCAAAGCCGGCCATATATGTTTCGCGCTCGTACTCGTTGACGGGGATATTGGAATCGACGCCGGTGAAGCTTGCCTGGCAGATGAAGCTGGCGTATTTCCAGAACGCCCAGTTCAAACCGACGGAACCGCTGTACGTGATATCTCTTCTCTTGGTGGGGTTGGACCAGGCGCCGGCGGGAATGTCCCAGTAGATCTGGCCGTACTCATAATCCTGAACGTAAATTCCGCCGGTCAACTGGAGGCTGAGCAGGCCGAACCGGTTGGCCCAATCCTGAGGCAGCAACGGATAACTCAGGTTGCCGGTGTAGCGCATGCCCCAGTTGTTCCAGTAGATTCCGTCGGCGTTTTCCACGTTGAATTCGGCGCGCAGGTTGAGAAAGCCGTTGGGCATAAACAGCCAGATCCAGCTCAGATACCCCCTGGGACCTTCGGAGTCTCTTTTGTTCAGGTAATCGGCGCCGATTTTTTTCTGGTGGTCGTAGTCTTTTTTGTCATAGCCCGCGTAAAGTTCGACGATGTTGCTTTCATTGACCAGGAAGCGGATGGACGGGCCGATCGAGTACATGTCCAGGTAATTTTTGTAGCCTGCGTTGGAATCATCCGTCACCACCAGGTCTTCATCCGTGCGCAGGAGGAAGTTGGTGTAGCCCAGGTTCAGGTTGACCGCGACGCGGCCGAAATTGTATCCCGGCGCAAGGAAGACGGAATTGGCCAGTGAATCGTGGGAGTGGGTGTGCGTGGAATTGACGAAAGACGCAGCCGTATAGGACGCGTTGAAAAGCCAGGGGCCTTCGATGCGGGGCGTGAAGTCGATTCGCGCGGAGGAATTCAGGGTCAATCCTTTCTCGTTGTCCAGACCCGCGCCGTAGGCGTCATCCCTCGGTTTGGAGATGATGTTCGTATCGTAGCCGCCGAACGCGCTGATCGTCAGGTGCACCGGACGGTGGGTTTTGATGGCGCTGTCCACGATGTCCTGATACTGTCTCGCGTAGCCGGCCAGGTCCGATACGGGATTCTGGGTGATGGACAGGTTGAGGCTTTCCCGGGCCTTGCTCAGCTTGCCTTCTTTCATGAAGGCCATGCCGATTTGAAAGTCGGCTGCCTGGGCGAAGGATTTATCGAGACGCTTCGATCTTTCAAAAGCGGCGACCGCGTCCACGGTTTTGTTTTCCTTCAGCAGGATCAGTCCCTTCAGGAAAGCGATTTTGGCGGGAAGAATCTTTTCGCTTTCAGCCGTCGCCAGATATTGCTTGGCTTCGTCAAGCTTGTTTTGCTGGTATAAAACATCGATCAGTTCCACGTAGGCTTCTTTGATTTTTGGCGTGAGGGCGACGGCGTCCTTCAGATTTTTTTCCGCGTCGGGCATATCGTTGGTTCGCTTGTAAGCCATGCCCAGAACGAAAGCGGCCATGGATGACGTCGGGTCCGCGGCCCTGGCCTTGACTAACGTCTCTATCGCTTCCTCCAGGTTCTCCTCCTGGTACTGCTTGATGCCTTCATCCAGAAGGGGATTGCTGCTCTGAGAAAAAGCCGGAAAGGAAAAAATGACAGACAGTAAAAAAACGCTGATGACAAAAAATATTTTTTTCATCAAAGCCCTCCGCGAAAATGAATTTAGAAGCTATGGCCACGTCGTTTTTACGGCTGAATTTTAAACCAGGAGCCTATGCAAACGCAAGGAATATTTAAAAAAGGGGACTAAAAAAGGGGACGGTTCTATTTAATTTGTTTGTCGCCTGATTCTTGCTTCGGCCGTCTTCAGTTTTTTGATCACGGAAATTCCAATCAGCCGTAGATAACCGATTTTGTGATTGCAATGAAGGCAGGGTTACACTATAAAAACACCGGTCATCCTGGTTTTTGATCCATCAATACAGGGCAAAAAGGAGAACTTATGAAAGCAACGGCAAAGATTATCATGGCGGTGGCGGCCGGTCTTTTGTTTACAGCATATGCGCAAGCCGCGCAGGATATTCCGTTTTCGGGGTTCCTGGGTAATCCGGCTGTTTATGAGCAGTTGCAGCCCGGCCCCAAAGGCGGGGCGAAACTGCGCTGGGTCAAGCAGGGGGTCGATGCCGGCAAATACAAACGCTTCATGGTGGACAGCGCCGTTTTTTTTCTGGCTGAAAATGCCGATTATAAGGGCATCGATCCCCAGGAAATGAAAGAACTTTGCGATCTGTTCAACAAGGAAATCGCCGCCGCCTTTCAGGGCAAGCACGAGATTGTGACCCAGCCCGGCCCGGACGTGGCGAGGTTGTGCATTGCTGTAACGAACATCCGTCCGAGCAGGCCGGGGCTGAGCGCCGTGACGACCATCGTGCCGGTTGGATTGGGTGTCAGCCTCCTCAAAAAAGGGGCCACGGGGGGCTGGTCCGGAAGCGGCGAGACCTGCGTGGAAGTCATGGTCCTCGACAGCGCGACGAATGAAATTCTCATTCTGGCGGTGGATCAGCGAAGGGCGGAATTCGAAGACCGGTTCACCAGGTGGGGTTCGGCGGGTGACGCCTTCAAGTTCTGGTCGGCCCGGATGGCGGAGTTCATCGATAACATGAAGAAGAAAGATAAATAATTCCGGGAAAATGAATAATATCTACGAAAGACTGCGCGACCGGCTCGAAACGATGGCGAGCGGCTACCCCGCGACACCAAACGGCGTCGAACTGAAAATTCTGCAAAAGCTTTTTTCCGAAGAGGATGCGGCGCTTTTTCTGAAAATGGCGCCCGAACCGGATACGGCGCAGGAGCTGGCCCTGCGCCTGGAGGCCGGAGTCGCGGACACTGCGGCAAGGCTTGAAGACATGGCCCGCCGGGGCCTGATTTTCCGGATCAAATCCGGCGGGGTGATCCGCTATCGTCCGGTGCCGTTCATCGTCGGCATTTACGAATACCAACTGAATGCTTTGAATCTGCCGCTGCTCAAAGATATTTCGAAGTATTACCTGACCGGACTGGGGGCCACGTTTCACGGTCTGGAAACGCCCCATTTGCGTTCCATTCCGATCAACACCGAAATCGTCGCCGACCGGCCGGTTTTTCCATACGACGACGCGGCGTCCATTATCAGGGGCAAATCGCGGATTGCCGTGGCCGAATGCTTCTGCCGGAAGGCGGTCCGCATGTACGGGAAGGCCTGCGTTCATCCGGCGGAAACCTGCATTCAGTTTGACGCCTTTGCCGACTACTACGTGGAAAACGGCATGGCGCGCTATATCGACACCGACGAGGCCCTGGCGATTCTGAAGCAGAGCGAGGCGGAAGGGTTGGTGGTCCACGTTCTGAATTCCCGGCAGGTGGAAGCAATGTGCTGCTGCTGTTCCTGCTGTTGCGGCATGCTGATTTCGCTCAAACTGTTTCCGGCGCCCGCCCTAGCCGTGAAAAGCAACTATTTGTGCCGTTTTGACGAAGCGCTCTGCTCGCAGTGCGGTCTTTGCGCCGGCCGCTGCACCGTGGATGCTCTTGGAATGAAAGATGAAAAAATCGTTTTTGATGCCGGCCGCTGCATCGGCTGCGGGCTTTGCGTTACGGTTTGTCCCGCCGGCGCGCTGCATCTGGACAAGAAACCGGAGGACAGTCTGTATCAACCGCCGGAGACCGTTTTTGATGCCTTTGCCGCCATGAGCAAAGAAAAAGCCGCTAAAAAAGGGGACGGTTCTATTTAATCGGCGGGCTTGATATGACGGTCTCGTAAAAAGTCAATTTCGCACTCTTTTCGTCTTACCGGCGAAGACCGGTATCCAGTAATTACAATTAGTTATGGACCCCGGCTTTCGCCGGGGTGACGGTTTGGGTTACTTTTTACGAGCTCATCAGATATCAAGGAATTACATGACCATTTTTCACCGATGGACAGGACCTTCAGCTCGAAAATATTTCGGTATTTACCGGCCGTGGCCAGAAACTCCCGGAAGTCCACCCCGGGAAGATATTTCATTTTTTTATCCAGGGAAACAAAAAAATTATCGTAGTGGATCGGGACAACGATTTTTGCGTTTAGTTTCAGCGCTACGTTTTCAAGATAGGTTTGCGTATTTTCCCTGCCGCCGATGCCCAGCAGCGCCATATCAGATGTGATGCCTTCGTACATTCCGTTGATAAATCCGGCGCTGCCGTGATGCAGAATGGCGCCGGAAGGATGTCTGATCAGAATGGAATACGTTTCTCCCAGTTTGTAGTCTCTTGCGGGATGCGGGCCGGTCAGCGGCTGGTCGATTTTTCCGGGGTAGGGGACTTTTCCGAGAAAAGCCGGTCCGTGAGCGCTTTCAATAAATTTGAGCGTGAAGGGTCCGATGTGGATATCCCGGCCGATTTCTGCCTCTTTCAGGTACTTTTCATCCAGCCCGACGCCGCGTCCCACATTCAGCGTGCTTTTTGAACCCATGAGCAGGGCGTTTGTTTTGAGGGCAAAATAAGGAGCGTCAAGGCAGTGGTCGAAGTGGGAATGACTGACAATGACGGCGTGAATTTTTGTTTCCAGACGGACCAGCCATTTGTCGATGGCTGGCTGATCAGGTCTCAGCGGAAGGCCCAGAAACACTCTCAGCATTCCTGCACGGCTGACGTAGGGGTCAATCAAAATACCGTCATGACCAGACTCAATCAGAAAACCTGCCGTGCCCAGCCAGGTAATGCACAAGGCTTTTTTTTTCTGCGTCACGCTTTGTCCTTTCTGACCTGAAAAAGGGTGGAAAAAGGGAAAAAGGGGACGGTTCTATTTAATTGGTTTGTCGGCTGATTCTTTCTTCGGCCGTCCCCGTTTCTTGATCACGGCATCAACCTTGTATCGCTTGTTGACCCGTTGTGTAAAATCGCCCCCTCCATAGATTACTCTTCTATTCATCTCGCCCCGCATCGATTCATTCTTCTTCAGCATCTGCTGAACAAATGAACGGTATTCCTTTCTTACGGTCTCTTCAGTCGCGAGCTTGTCATAGAAAATATGCTGATCGAGCAGATCGTTTTTCTCCCCGTAAGCATTGGCCTTATAACTGCTCCAAGGGTAGTCTTTTGGGTCTTTCACCATTCCAGCCCGGACGGGATTTAATTCCACATAGCTTCCACAGGCCAGCAGATATTCGTCCTTGGAAATGATGATACTTTTAAATCGGTCCTGCCAGAAGTGGCCCGTGTGTTTGAACTTCTTCTTAAAATATTGAGCATAGGACAGATTGATCCCCTTCATGATCTGGGAAAGTTCGCCGCCGTTTTCCGTGGGCTCAATGACCAAATGGACATGGTTGGTCATCAAAACATAGTGGTATAGCTTGTAGTTATATTTTGATTTGTACTTCAGGAGAATATCAATGTATTGTTTAAAATCTTCTTCGTCTTTGAAAATATCCTGCTTATTATTTCCGCGAGTCAGAGTATGATAAACGAATTCTTTCGGGGCTATTCTTGCTGTTCTTGGCATGGTGTTTCTATATCAAAACCAAAAATCGCTGTCAATAAATAGAACCGTCCCCTTTTCTCGTCAAAACCAAAAATCGCTGTCAATAAATAGAACCGTCCCCTTTTCTCGCTCCCTGACTTCTTATTGACATTTTCCCGGGATATCGGCTAGATTCTGCACACATGCCCATACCGACCGGAAGGAGAGAGCGATGAAGTACCTCAAGTACGTTGACGTCGTACAGTCCATGTTTCCGGATCAACCCCCTTACCAGTGGACGGTCAACACCTCCGTCCCCTGGACGCCCATCGTCCTGCCCCTGGCGGAGTCCACCGTCTCGATGATCAGTTCCAGCGGCGTGTACCGCAAAGATCAGACCCCGTTCAAACCCGACAAGAACGACCTGTCTTTCCGTGAGATTCCCGCGGACACGGATGCGGGCGACCTCAAGATCAGCCACGACTACTACGACCACCGGGACGCGGAGAAGGACGTCAACTGCGTCTTCCCGATCGAGCGGCTGCGGGAGCTCGCCGCCGAGGGGTTCATCGGCGGGCTTTCGCCGTTCCACCTGACCTTCATGGGCCGCGTTTTCCGGAAAACCCAGTTCCTCGACGAGATGATCCCGAAAATGCTCGCCCGTATCGAGGCGATGAAGACCGATCTCGTCTTGCTGGTGCCTGCCTGACCGCTCTGCCATCAATCCGTGGGATTGATTGCCCGGGCCCTTGAAGAGAAAGGCATCCCGACCGTATCTCTGTCCTCGGCCTACGACCTGACGACGCTCGTCAAGCCGCCGCGGACCTTCTTCGTCAACTACCCGCTCGGTCATACCTCGGGCAAGCCGTTTGACCGGGAGAACCAGACAGCGATCCTGAAGGACGCTCTGGGCGGCGCCCGCGAGATCGCCACGCCCGGCGCCATCGTCTCGCTTCCCTACGAGTGGGGCGATCCGTTCTGGCTTGCCGGGGCGTGACAGGAAGCGGCCATGGGCTGCTGTCTCATTGCATAGAATTATGAAGACTGAAGGGAAGACCGTGATCGTCAAGTTCTGTGGAGGCTGTAACCCCAAATACGACCGCGTGGCCTACTGGGAGGAAATCAAGACTCGGGCGGGTGACGCCGTAACCTGGGTAGCTGCCGATTTCCCCCGACCGGACGGGATGCTCCTCATTTGCGGCTGTCACAGCGTCTGCCCCTTGAAACATTACAACCAGGCCGATTATGGTTTTTTTATCCTGGTGGACAGCGACCGGAAGAGTCCCGGGTCTGTTGCCGGTAGTATCATCGACAAGGAGGGAACATGATCAAGACCAGGCAGGATTACATCGACAGTTTGAAGCGCCAGCACCTGAACGTGTATTACAATGGGGAGCGTGTGGAGGATATCACGGCACACCCGGGTTTCATTCCTCACATCAACGCCGCGGCCAAGACATATGAGTTGGCCCTTCTGCCGGAATCGGAGGATCTTTTGACGGCCATAAGTCATTTGACGGGCAAGAAGATCAGCCGTTTCACGCACATCCATCAGTCCGTGGACGATCTCATCAAGAAAGTCCAGATGCTGCGTCTCATTTCCCATGAGACGGGAAGCTGCTACCAGCGGTGCGTGGGATTCGACGCCCTGAATGCGACGTACATGACCACGTACGACATCGATGCGGTTTATGGGACGAATTACTTTTCCCGTTTTTGCGATTTTCTTCGATACGTTCAGGAGGAGAACCTGATGGTGGTGGGGGGGATGACGGATCCCAAAGGGGACCGGTCCAAGCGTCCCAGCGATCAGAGTGATCCGGATCTCTTCACGCATGTGACGGAGAAGCGGTCCGACGGGATTGTGATTCGGGGAGCCAAGGCGCATATGACGGGAGGAGTAAACAGCCACGAGATTCTCATCATGCCCACGCAGAACATGACCAAAGGAGACGAGGCGTATGCGGTGTGTGCGGCCATTCCCCTGAAATCGCCGGGGATCACTCTGATTTTCGGCCGCCAATCGAACGAGGAGCGGAAGTTCGAGACGGGGATCGACGCAGGGAACAAGGATTACGGTGTGGTCGGTGGAGAGGCCCTCATTGTTTTCGAGGATGTCTTCGTTCCGTGGGAGCGGGTATTCATGTGCGGAGAGATTGATTTTACGGGTCTATTGGTGGAGAGGTTCGCCACGATGCATCGCCAGAACTACGGGGGTTGCAAGGGCGGGGTATCGGATGTCATCGTCGGGGCTACGGCTCTGGCGGCCCAGTGCCAGGGGACGTCCGGCGCCTCCCATGTAAAGGACAAGATCACGGAGATGATGCATCTGGCCGAATCGGTGTATTCGGGTTCCGTGGCCTGTTCGGCCATGGGATCCAGAACCCCCAGCGGCGCCTATTATCCTGATCCTCTTCTGGCCAACTGTACGAAGCACAACATCACGCGTCACATTTACGAGATTTCCCGCCTGGCGCATGATGTGGCCGGGGGCATCATGGCAACCATGCCTTTTGACCGGGACCTGCGGAGTCCGGAGATCGGCAAGTATGTGGAGAAATACCTGGCCGGCGTGAACGGCGTTCCGGCCGAGACAAGGATGAAGGTTTTGCGTCTCATTGAAAACATGACGGGTGGAACCTGTCTCGTGGAGAGCATGCACGGAGCCGGCCCGCCGCAAAGCCAGCGGGTGATGTACCAGCGGTTGGGGAATCTTCCCCAGAAAATCAAAATGGCCAAAAAACTGGCCAAAATTGATGAATAGGCAGAAATCTTTCAGGCAGGGGGGCGGCCATTCATGCCCCCCATATTCCTCCCGGTGTTCAGTATTATCAGCAGGGTATTTTTTATCCAGTCACTCCCACAGATTGACCACGGTTCTGCCGCGATGGCGTCCGGCTTTGATTTCATCCATGACGCCGGTTACGCCGCCCAGGGGGACTTCCGAAGACAGCGTTGCGAGCCAGGGGAATTTCCACCGGTCGGCGATCATGTCCCAGGCCTTCTGACGCCGGGGCATGGGGCAGTTCTGCGAGTCGATGCCGTAGAGCGTCACGCCGCGCAGAATGAACGGAAAGACCGTCAGCTTGAGATCCGGCGAAATGACGTTGCCGCAGCAGGTGATGGCGCCGTATCCTTTGATGGACCGGACAGCCGACGAAAGGACATCGCCGCCCAGTGTATCGACGCATTTGGTCCAGCGCTCTTTCAGCAGCGGCCGTCCGCTGGCATCGACCAGCTCGGCGGGCTCGATGACCTGCTTGGCGCCGATTTTCTTCAGAAACGCGCTTTCGTCCTGAAGGCTGTTGAGCGCCGTCACGTTGTAACCGGCATGAGAAAGAATGGAAACCGCAATGCTGCCCACGCCGCCGCTTGCGCCCGTGACCAGAATCTCATCGGCCGGGTCCATCCCGAATTCCACCAGGCGCAGAATCGAAAGCGCGGCCGTGAATCCCGCCGTCCCGAAAATCATGCTTTCGCGAAACGACAGGCTTGCCGGCTTTCTGACCACCCAGGCCGACGGAACCCGGATGTACTGGCCCAGACCGCCGGATGTGTTCATGCCCAGGTCGTAGCTGGTGACGATGACTTCGTCGCCGGCTTTGAAGTCGGGCGAACTGCTTTCTTCGACGATGCCCGCCGCATCGATGCCGGGGGTGTGGGGATATTTTTTCGTCACGCCCCGGTTGCCGTAGGCGGAAAGCATATCCTTGTAATTCAGCGATGAAAACAGCACCTTGACCAGAACGTCTCCCGCCGGGAGTTGGTCGGTGGATAATTCTTCAACGGCTCTTGCAAACTGGTTTTCGGCGATCTCTCTGACCATCAGCCCTTTGTACGTTATGCCTGCCATACTAACCTCCTCGGAATGGATTGAAAGGGTCGTTCATATCCATGAACCTGGATATGTATCTCATGCTTCGATTTAAGGAAATAAAACTCATCGGTCCGGCCCGGTAAAACCGCCTGACCATGACGAGAGCTTTGAAGCGCTGCCGTTTTGGTCATTTCGACCGAAGGGAGAAATCTATCCCTCTTCACAAGCGTTAAGATTTCTCGTCGCCAACGCTCCTCGAAATGACAAAGTTTAAACTCTCCGTAACGGCTGCGATTATTCCACTCTTTAAGCTTTTCTTCAACCGAAAATTCGAGGATGGACGAGAGATTGAATACCTGTTTGATTCTACTACCGTGCCGTTGACTCAATCGTTCTTCGATTGCGCCCGCCATAAATCTATATAACCTCATATTTTAATTGTTGACGGCCTCGTAAAAAGTCCTTTTCCTCTCTTTTGTCATGCGGAGCCTGTCGAAGCATGACGCGATATCGGGCGCTTACGCTCGCCCTTCGACGGGCTCACGGTGACAGCGGTGGCTTTTTACGAAGCCGTCAAGATTTGAGCGCCTTGCCTGCGCAGCTTTTTACGAGGCCGTCAATTGTTGCGACTGAAAAGCGGCGTCTTACTCTTGCAAACATCAAGGAAAGATTGAGCAGCCGGATTTATGCCATCGTCAAAGAAATGATCGCCGATCACCCCTGTGCATCCCTACACGGGATCGATGGTTCTGCTGATCAGCGTTGTCGTTGTTCTCGTCGGCGGGCTGGGCAACATCAAGGGCACGTTCGTGGCGGCCTTTGCGCTGGGGATGGTCATGACGGTCACCGGACGCGTATGGGGCCCGGCGACGGAGACGGCGGATTTTTGCGTCACAGGATTTGGCCGGCCGGGGTCTTTCGCAAAAGAGCCGTCAATAACCAGCTTGCCGCCAGAGCCGTTATAAAAACGATCAAAAATTTAATCCATGCCGGGAACGGCTGCCCCAGCAGCAGAAATTGCATCCAGATCACAAAGACATAATGAAAGACATAAATGCCGTAGGCGTTGGCGGTCAAACTGTCCGCCGCGGGACGGGCGGTATGGAAGAATCGCCGGGCAAGGCCCAGGGCGGCAAGCCCCGTGAATGTGCAGCACAGACCATAGAGGGTGGTGAGAATCATGGCCGAAAGCCATCCCGGAATGATCGCCCGGCCGGCCCCTTGAGTTTCGAACACGCCATGGAACAGATAGGTTATGCCGCCCAGGAGCAGCCACAGCGGCCACGGCTTGAGATTTTCCCGCGAAAGGGACCGGTCCGGCTCTGCGCTTCCCAGAGCGACGCCCAGCAGAAACCAGACGAAGTACAAAAGGAATCGCCAGGCATGAAAATACAGGGGGCCGGCGATATGCGCCCAGTAGCCGGGTGCGACAAACAGTCGCAGCGGAATCGTCGACGCGAGGCTCGCCAGAAGAAAAATCATGACCAGATTCCGGGGGGAGGAGGCCGTCCAGGACAACTTTTTCATGAGCCCCGGGGCGAGCCGATAAACCAATGCGACGACGGCGCCATAGGCCAGCAGGACCCAGATAAACCAGGCAGGCCCGCTCGCCCAGCCGTTGTTCGTGAAAAAACCGGACAGATAGCCGCCCTCACCGGCGGCGCTGCCTAAAAGCCATGACGCATAGTAGGCCAGCGGGGCCAGCAGGAAAACGGAGACGATAAAAGGGATGCCCAAGCGCTTGGCCCGGTCGGTCATGAAGCGGCCCGCGCCTTTCCGGTTCAGGGACGGGATAATGAAGAGCCCGGAGATCAGGAACATCAAGCACATGAAGAACATGTCGTTCCAGCCCACGAAGAAATCCAGCGGCATCCAGCGAACGGCATCGACTACGGGGGTCGAAGATTTCAGGTAATCGTCGGCGTCATAGAAACTGACCGTGTTGTAAGCCAGAGAGGCGTGATGGGCGACGACCAGCAGGGTGACGCCGCTGCGCAGGTAGTCGATGGCAATGTCGCGTTTCAAATATTCCTCCGGGCGGCCGTCGGGTTTGGCGAAGACCGGCGGTCGCTCGGGCCGTCGTTGTCGCAATCGGTCCGGCGTGCGCCGGTTTGAACGCGCCGCAATATAGATAATTCGCCGCCGCCTGTCAATGATGGAAACCTGGAATCGTGATTTCAAGCCGCGACAGAGATTGTTGGAATGGATGGATAATGATCGATATTGACAAGAGCTTCCTTTGGACGGGCTGAACATAGGAGCGGGGGGTTGTCGAGGATCCGGGCCATGGTTTTGCCGTTGTGTTTTTGTTGAAAACGGAGGCGAGGGGCAAAACGCATTTACAGCGCTTCCCGGCTTAAGGGAATGCGCTGTAACTGTTGTGGCGATTTGTTCATCATCGGAATGGATGCTCCGCGAAGCCGGGCCGAGACAGGGTCTGAGCAGGCGGATGATTTAATTTTGGGCTTGCTGAAATGGCGAAGATGGGTTATAGTGCTGCCGAAAAAAATCATGTTTGTATTTCTCTTTATTCAAAAATTTTGATGATATACAACACAAACGAAAAATGGAAGGAACTCAAAGATGATGTTGAATTCTGGCCGATTGTTGAATGAAAGAATAAAAACTCATCCCCGTAAGATCGCTGTCGTTGCCAAGAGTGAGCAATTGGATTTTCTGACGCTGAATCAGCGGGCAAACCGCCTGGCCCATGTTCTTGCCGGACAGGGTGTAAAATGTAACGATAAAGTTGGCATTCTGCTTCCCAATTCGCCTGAATTTGTGGTCGCGTACCTTGCCGTTCAAAAGGCGGGAGGGGTAACCGTTCCTCTCGATATGAAACTTCCGCCAAAAGATGTCGATGCAATCCTCCGCTTTGCCGATGCCCGCCTGCTTGTTACCTTGCCGTCGGCCGAAAGCATTGCGGATATCAAGCAGCCGATGGTTACGGTGGAAAAGGAACAGATTAAATGCAAAGGGGAAATTCTTCATCCACCGGATGATGATTGGGGAGTGGATCGATCAGCCGGTGACGAAGCAACCTATCTTTACACATCGGGAAGCACCGGACAGCCCAAATTGGCCGTTCTGACCCATGAAAATCTGAGTTGTTTTCCGCGTGTCGTGCAGGAGATTTATGCCACTTCTTCTGAAGAAGTGTACGGACTGCTCCTGCCCATGTCGCACGTGTCGGGACCGATAGCCATTCAAGAATTGATTGAACACGGAACAACACTGGTCTTCCTTGATCTGATGACGGAAAGAAGGGGCGCCTTGCAGTCCATTCAGGAAAATAAGGTTACCCTCATTTGGGGGGTTGTCCCCCTCTATCGGCTTCTTATCCACGAAGCAAAAATCAGGAAATTCGATACGAGCCGTTTACGTATTCTGGCCGTCATGGGAATGGAAACCCCCGTGGATTTTATGCGTGAGATGTCACAGGCATTTCCGCATACGGCGGTTGTTCAGGGGTATGGTTTGACGGAAACTTCAGGCGTTGTCATCGGAACACCACCCCGGGACGCCGTGCGGAAAATGCAAAGCATCGGTCGCCCCGTCCATTTTATGGATGTTCGGATCGTCGATGCCAAAGGAAATCCTCTGCCGCCGAAGAGACATGGTGAAATCGTCGTGAAGGGGGCAGCCGTCATGAAAGGCTATTACCGCAACGAAGCAGCAACGAAAGAGCGGATAAAAGACGGTTGGCTCCATACCGGCGACGTGGGCTGCCTGGATGAAGAAGGTTATCTTTATCTCCTGGGGCGCACGGATGATATGATCATCACGGGCGGTCTGAATGTTTTCCCCGGTGAGGTGGAGGACGTGATCCGGCGACATCCGAAGGTCAAGGATGTGGCCGTGGTCGGCTTGCCAGACCCCGGGCGGGGAACGATTGTTAAAGCCGTCATCGTTCCTTCTTCCGAAATCACAAAAGAAGAAATTCTTAAATTCTGCCGATTGAATCTGTCTCCCTTTAAATGTCCGCGAATGGTCGAATTCAGGGATGATTTGCCCAAAACATCAACCGGTAAAATATCCCGCGGCGCCCTGCGCCGGATGGAAAAATCATGAACGGTCAAACCTTCGTCAAAATCGCCAAACGGATTTTCAGGATCACTCCCTTTCCGGTAATTTGCGGTTTGGGGGATGGAATCGGGCGGCTTCTTTTTTACCTGATGAAGGAAAGGACGGCTATCGGTCTTTCCAACTTAAAACGGGCGTTTCCTGAAAAGCCGGAACAAGAGCGGAGAAGAATTCTAAAAACATTTTGGCGGAATTTCTGTAAGGACATGCTGGAAGCAATAAAATATTTTGCAACGCCGTCGGCCATTATGAGTAAACGGGTGACGCTTGTCGGCCAAGAACATCTCGATCGCCTTGTCGCTCAGAAAAAAGGGATTGTTCTTCTGAGCGCTCACCTGGGGAATTTTCCCATTCTTTGCATGAAACTGGGGATGGAGGGCTACCCCATTGCCGTTCTCTATAGCGAGATGCACAACCGGCTGTTCAATCCCGTCATCCCGCTGATGATGAGAAGCACGGGGATCGAGCCGATTTCCGACCGGCCGCGGCATGCCTGCGTGGGCAAATCCATGTCCTGGCTTAAAAAAGGGGGACTGTTGTTTCTTCAGATCGACCAAAGCCCCCCGACGGACGCAGGACTTCCGGTGGATTTTTTCGGGTGGGAAACACCGACTTCCCGCGGGCCGGTCAGCATGGCGATGAGAACAGACGCAAATATTCTTCCCGTTTTCATCGTGCGGGAGAAGAATAATCATCACCGGATCATCATTGACAAACCTTTCCCTCTGAAACGCGAGGGCGACAGCAACCGGGATGTCCTTCTGAATCTGGCCGCCTTGAGCAAGATTACGGAGGACTTCATCCGGCAATACCCCGCCCACTGGTGGTGGTTTCATCGTCGATTTAAGAAAGTGATCAACGAATAAGGAAAACACATCCTTTCCGGAGGTGTTTGGAGAGCTTTGAAAAATGTCATTTCGAGGAGCGTGAGCGACGAGAAATCCTAAGATCCCTCATTGCATTCGGGACATGGATTTCTCCCTTCGGTCGAAATGACAAAAATGGTTGTTATTCAAAGCGCTTAAAGAAGTCGGAGCGCGCAACCGCTTTGCGCGGTTAAGGCGCAATCGTCGCCGGAAGTCCGTCATCACCTTGCCCTGGATACCGGGAGTTTCAGTTTGTCCTTTGCGGTGAATTCGGACGGAAGCAAAACGGGCGTCTGATCCCTGTTCATTTCCAGCGACGCCGTTTCCGACACGTTTTTCCTTACAAATTCATAAAGCCCGCCGAGTTCTACGGTTCCCTCCTGATCCCTCGATGCCTCCCCGCGCATGCCGCGCAGAAGGTAATACGTGAACAGGCCGTGTTTGACCTTGTCGTAGTCCGAGCTCATCTGGCTTCCCGATGAGGCGGCGATCACCACGATCTTGCCGCCCGCGAGGACAGGGTTTTCGATGGAAATGCTTACGGGGCGCGTCCCCTCTCCGGTGATGCTCCGGCCCTTGGCGCCCGAAAAACAACTGTCCAGCATTACAACGACCTCCCGGACCGGCAGTTTGTTCAGAGCGTCGTACATCTTCTGCAGGGAATACAGCTGGGACGGATAATCGGGATGCCCTTCATAGGGAACGACAAAAGCCTCCGTGCCTCGCGGGCCCGGCGCTCCATGCCCCGCGTAATAGACGAATACCGTTGACTGACCTGTCACCCGCCTGGGGATCCATTCGCTGATGTGGGCCTCGAGGTCGCTCTTCGTGGCTTTGTCGTCCGTCAGGATCTTGATGTTGGACCTCGGGATGCCGCCCACGTTCTCAAGATACCGCGCCACGACTTCCGCGTCACGCGCCGCGTATTTGACCTCCGGTATCGTTTTTTCCCTGTACTTGCCGATGCCGACGACCAGAGCGACATTCTCCTTTTGCTCGTAATCCCGGACTTTCAGCGGGATATCGTCGACATTCACGTCCGAGACGATTTCCACGGTTTCTTTTACTTCCACCGATCTCATGGCCACCCTGAGGGTTCTGGCCTCCGCCGGCGAGCCCCCTCCGCCTTCACTGACCTCTATTCTGAGGTTCGCCGTTTCCGTTGACATGCGGGCCGGCATGACGGACTTGAACACCGCCGTCTTTTTCTCTCCCGCCGCGAGGTCTCCCATGAGACGTTTTTCACCGAAATGGCCCACCAGCAGAGGGTTGCCGGAGAGCGCGACCTGAACGTTCCGCGCCGTCTCCTCGCCCCTGTTCTCAACGGTGATCCGGAGTTCCGCTTCCTCGCCGCTTTCCAGGATACGATTGTTGTTCCGGTCCTTGAGTTGCGTCGAAAAGGAAAGCTGCGGCAGCTGAGAGATGACCTCGACCGTTTCCTTCACGGCCGACCTGGCGGGCTTCATGGCCATCTTCAGCGTCTTGGCTTCGGAGGCAGAGAATCCTCTGCCTTCCCCGACTTCGATTTTCAGGTCGGCGGTTTCCTGCTTCAGCTGAAGGGGAAGAGAGGCCCTGAACTCGACGGCTTTCTTTTCGCCGGGCTGGATATCGCCGACGGATTTCATGTCGCCGAGATGACCGAGCAGGTCCGGATGGCCGGAGAGAAGGACCCGGACGTCTTTTGCCGCGCCTTCCCCCCGGTTTTCCACATCAACTTTCAGCGCTATGGCTTCGCCCCCTTCGATCACTCCATCCCCGGAGCTTTCCGTGAAATGAACCTGGTAGACGAGGCTCGGATGGAGTGTCCTTGGCGGCGCTTTGACCGCGGTTGCCGCTGTTGTCTTGTTGAGGGGCTCCACGCCGCCGAGCACCATCTGGTATCCTTTTCCGCCTCCCACGTTCAGCAGGCCGCCGCCGGCGATAGAGAAGTTGCCGCCCAGGATTCCCCGGTCGAAATCGATGTAATCGATCAACCATTCATGTTTCCAGGCGTTGGCGGCCACCAGCCACGACCCGATATAGGTTGCTGTATACTGGATCTCCTTGGCGGACCGGATCGCGATCGTCCCTTCCGCCTCGGCCATGAACACCGGCGTTCCGATCCACGTCGCATCGGGCTTCACTTTGAACTTGATCTCCAGATTCTCGCGGTCCATATAGAGGACGTCGGTGAATTTCACAGTCTTCGTGACTGCAAGGCCCGGCATGGGTCCTCCCTGGACGTACCATGAAATCCCCCGGGCATAGCCCTTGGATCCCTTTTCCGGCCGGAACTCCTCCGCGGACCCTGTCTCGTAGAGGGCGATGCCACGGTTGAGGTTTGCCTTGAGAAACTGCGACATCTTTGCCAGCAGCGCTTCCTTGGCCGCCCTGTCCTCGCTTAAATTTTCGCAGCGCGCATCTTGGCATAATTGGACGACCTGCGGCTTCACCGTGGCGCACCCCGACAGTCCCGCAAGCAGGAAGACCAGGCAAAGGGCAAGGATCCTTCTCTTCATAACGGCATCATCTCCTCACTTCATAGCCGATGACGGTGTCCGTCCAGGAGGATTGGTCCATCCGGGACAATTCGCCCATCAAATCGGACAGGGTCGCATCTTTTTTCTTCCCGGGGAGAAAGTCCGTCTTTTCCTTCGTGGCGATGACGATGATGGTTTCATATGCCCGGGAGAGATTTGCCGGCGCATGGACCCGCAGTTTGAAGCCTGCATTCCGCAGGGCGTCGTCGGGGAAGATGAACTCCTTCCGGGAAGGAATCGCGTTCTGTTTCACAAAAGGATTGGGCAGGAGCCGGACGACCCGGCCGTCCTGGCTGACGCTGAATATATTCATGTTCAGATCTCCTTCGGCCGTGATCTGTATCCTTATTTCATCGTTGTCCTGAAAGACGGGATGGGACGGCGAGGAATGGCTGTCCACCCTCGAGACTTCGGCCCTGATGATCCGGATGTCTTTTCTGGCCTCCGGGTTCAAGGGCTTGACGCGGGCCCTGATCCGGCTGACGTAGACGACCTGTCCTTCCTCCGTCCGGACACCGTCGGAGAGCAGCTCCTCCTGAACAATCAGGCCCTTCGAAAATGCCGAGACAATGTCGCTGATGATCTGGGAATTGTAGACTACGCTGGCGCCCCGCACCATGATGCCCGATGCTCTTTCGACGGCGGCCCGCCTTGCGTCGTTCAATGACAGGGCCCGGGCCTGCGCAAGCGTCGTATCTTCGCCGAGGCCGGCCTTTCCTTCGGCCACAACATCCTGGATTTCAGAGCCGGCCGCTCCATCGGCCGCGGGGGGAAGGAAAAGACCAAGAGAAAAGACAAGAAGGCACAAAAGTTGAAAAATCCGCTTCCATGGCGGCTTAACCAACGGATGCGCTGTATTCAAAAGGCGGCCTGTAAACCATTGAGAAGGGAGGCTTGTTTTTGGCGGAAGATCAGTGAATTCTCCGCGCCGGGGCAAGACCGCCGGATTTGAGTTCAACAAGCGGTCCGCAGGCATCTCATTTCGTCGAGAGATATCTTTGCCCATGAGTTTCGTTTTTTACAGCCAAACCGACGTCGCTGTCATACGGGTTTCGAGGTGTCTGTTCTATTTATCGTTCACGGTTTGACCGGTTCTCCGAAAATTGCATTGATTGATAAAAAATCCGTTTGGACGTGAGTATATGAGGCGCGGACTTGTGTGTCAAGGTGATTTTGGGCGCAAGATGTAGGGCATGCCTGGGTTGACCGGGCAGGCGATGAATGCCGGGGCCCTTCGATAAGCTTCCTGTCGGATTTGAGCGCCGGGAAAGCCCGTCGGCGTCGGCATTGCAACAGAACCGTGTGACGGAAAACACCGTTCTCGCCCTTGACGGTCTCGTAAAGAGCCATTTGATCCCTCTTTTGTATTGTGACCGTTCGACAAGCTCACGGGGACATTGCCTGTCGAAGCATGGCGAAATGTCGAGCGCTTGCGTTCACCCTTTCCCTCGATCATCAGGGCGTCCAGGCTCAGGATGACGGCAGTGACTTTTTACGAGTTCATCGCCCCTGCTTGCCGAGCATTTCCGTCCGGTGGTGGGAGGCGAGCGCGTCGATCATGGCACCGATATTGCCGTTGATGAAGCTGTCCAGGTCGTAGCGGGTGAGGTTGATCCGGTGGTCGGTGACGCGTCCCTGCGGGAAGTTGTACGTGCGGATGCGTTCGGACCGGTCGCCCGAGCCGACCTGGCTTTTGCGCGCCTGGGCCTGCTCGGCGTTCTGCTTCTGCACCA
>Ga0255340_1002575_pt1 | contig 20801 bp, 23 predicted proteins | sample wastewater_treat_7_FD_192417 | JGI IMG/M metagenome (GOLD analysis project Ga0255340, IMG submission 192417) | Wastewater microbial communities from Lulu Island WWTP, Vancouver, Canada - plant10 | ecosystem: Engineered > WWTP > Wastewater > Unclassified | place: Canada: Vancouver, British... | reverse complement strand
GTCGGATGGTGATAGAGCTTGGCACGACCCGAGAGATTGTTAATTCTGGTCTCACAATGCTGGCGCGGAAAGGCAAGCACACGAATGAGGAATATTACAAATTATTGATTGACAGCGGCGTTTTGAATACGCCCGCTTATGCGCTTAACTTCCAGACGGGAGAGATAAAAAGACGGGCTGAATCTGACCACATAGGAGTTGACAATTGAGCGAGCAGAATACGCCAACACGTGCAGACGTGATTGCGATGAGACGCGAGGCAGTCGCAGCAATGCGGGCGCGCGTGAGTGTTTGTGGACTTGGTCGCGCTTACTTGTAAAGACGAGGGTGATATGGCAAAGATAAACTGGACTTTGCAACAATTCAATATTGACGATCTGACGGATTATTACAAGAATCCGCGTTCGCTTTCTGATAAAGAATTCAAGCAACTCAAGACTTCGCTTGACAAATTCGGCATGATTGACAAGCCGATTGTGAACGCGGATTCGGCGCATACCATCATCGGCGGTCACCAGCGCAAGCACGTTCTGGAAGCGAGTGGCGTAAAAGAGATTGAGTGCTGGATTCCCGACCGCGAGTTGAGCGACAAGGAAGTCGAAGAGTTGAACATCCGACTGAACAAGAATACCGGCTCGTGGGATTTCGACACGCTGGCAAGCGAATTCGAACTTGACGACCTGCTGGACTGGGGCTTCACTGAGATGGATCTCGGGATTTACCCTGAAGACGAAGAAGAAGGGGCAGAGGAAGAAGAAGTATTAAGACCAAAAAATTTCATGCGCATTCTTATCTCAGTTCCTGTTAATTCAGCAATAGAGGTAAAAGATACAATCGAATCGCTTAGCGATATTCCTGGGATAGAAATTGATTATGGTGCTAATTGAAAACAGATAACAGCCATATTAAAGCGAAAGTAAATCTAAGGATAAATCATCTTCCGGAAGGTGATATTTATGTTTTAGATTGTTATTCTGGAAAAGGTATTATTTGGAAAGAAATCAAGGACCGTACTGGAAGGAATATTAAAGTGCTTCCAATTGATATTAAAAAAGATAATATTTTTCATTTGGTAGGGAACAACTTGGACTTTCTGTCAACGATTGATCTTTCAAAGTTCAACGTGGTTGATTTGGATGCATATGGAACACCTTTCGAGCAATTGGAAATTTTATTTAAAAAAGAATATCATGGGACTGTTTTTGTAACTTTTATTCAAAGCATAATGGGCGCGATTCCATATAGATTATTGGAATCGGTTGGTTTTACAAGAGAGATGATTAATAAAATACCAACTCTTTTTTATCGGTGTGGATGGAATTACTTCTTACAATATCTGGCGAATAAAAACATAGATAAAATATATCATTATTCTTTTGACAGGAAGCATTATCTTTATTTTACAATGTGATTCTAAAGCTCCTATAAAGATGTATTAACATATTATTGTAAATTATTATGTTTTGGATTATAATTATGTATAAGGAGATCAGAAAATGAGACAACTTACTTTAGAAAACATTATTGAATCGAATGAAAACGTCAAATTATCAAATGACGGCGTTTCCATTGTTGGGTGCAGTTATATTTATGCACCCAAAGGACAAGCTGGTGAGTATGCACCGCTTGCATGTAATCCATATAGAGGATGTGGACATAAATGTGCTTATTGCTATGTTCCAGCAGTATTAAATATTTCCAGATCTGAATTTGATTCAGAGGCTGTCCCACGCCCTAATTTCATTAACAATTTGAAAAAAGATGCTAAAAAATATGAAGATGCTGGAATCCATGAGCAGGTAATGCTTAGTTTTACAACAGACCCTTACCACCCGGGTGATAACAGCCTGACAAGGAAAACAATTCAGGTATTGATTGATCACGGACTTTCGTTTTGCACCCTGACCAAAGGCGGAAGTCGGGCTCTTCGGGATATTGATCTTTTCCGCTATGAAAGAGATGCTTTTGCAAGTACACTTACCAGCTTAGATGATTCTTTCAGCCTAAAGTGGGAACCTGCTGCTGCTCTTCCAAAAGATAGAATAAAAACACTTAAAACATTCCATGATTCTGGCATTTTTACATGGGTAAGCTTGGAACCTACTTTGGATTGCGAAAGCAGTTTGCAAATTATAAAAGAAACTCATGAATTTGTTGATTTATATAAAATTGGGAGAGCAAATTATCTTCCGATTACAAAAACAATAGATTGGGAAACATATACCCATGAAGTTGTCGACTTGTGCCAAAAGCTGGATATAAAACATTATATCAAGAAAGACCTCCAGATTTATTTACCTGATGGGTATTCAAATTCGAAAAGAGTTCCACAACATAATTGATTAATCAAATTATATCAGCATAAATGCCCGAAAGGGCATTTTGTATTTAAGAAATCCAGATAGTATGATATAATCAAAACAATGGCGAATGAACTTGGCAGTAATACAGCTGGAAACAGTGCAAAAAAAGGGAAACCTTTTACAAAAGGCGATCCTCGGATCAACCGGAACGGACGTCCGAAATCTTTTGACGCGCTTCGAGCACTTGCGCAGGAAATTGCCCACGAGAAGGCGAAAAACTCGGACGGTAAGGTAATCGTTCATGACGGTCATGCTGTTACCGTGGCAGAAGCGATCATGCGAAAATGGGCAAGCAGCAGCAACCCGCAGCTCCAAAGAGCTTTCATCGAAATTGCATTTGGGAAAGTACCGGACACCGTTGTTTGGGATTCGGTTGTTACGATTCAGGAAGAAAAACATGATAGCCTGATTGATGCTATCAAAGGACTGAAGAATGAAAATTGACAAGATCAGTCCTAAACAAGGTGAAGTCCTTTCTTTCATCGTTGAACCTGAGCACATGCTTATTTGTTCTGGCAGTGTTCGAAGCGGGAAAACGCTTAGCGTTGTAATAGCATTCGTCATCTGGGCAATGGAGTATTTTGACAAGGCGATTTTTGCCATCTGCGGGAAAACGGTATCGTCGGCTGAACGAAACATAATCATGCCATTTCAGACGATCGACAACCTACCGTATTCTGTAGACTATCGGCGATCTGACAGGCTGATGAACGTCACCTGCGGAAAGCGAAGCAATTTATTCTACATCTTCGGTGGAAAAGACGAATCGTCCTATGCGCTGATTCAAGGGATTACGCTGTCTGGTGTGCTGCTGGATGAGGTTGCACTGATGCCAAAGTCTTTCGTAGATCAAGCACTGGCAAGGACGTTGTCGGTTGAAAATGCGAAAATATGGTTTACTTGCAACCCCGAATCACCTGAGCACTGGTTTCACACGGATTACATTTTGGGTAATCAACCCGGGATAAAACGTCTCCATTTTCTGATGGAAGACAACCCGATCATGACGCCGGAAAAGATCAAACGAGCGGAGCAGATATTCACCGGCGTCTTCTTCCAACGTTACATTCTCGGCCTGTGGGTGCGCGCTGAAGGGGTGATTTTCCGGCAGTTTGCGGATAACCCATCTAACTGGCTCATTGATGAGCTTACTGAGTCAGAAATGCGCTCTCTACGATTCATAACATTTGGCGTGGACTATGGCGAAAATAAATCGCATACAGTTTTTGTGGCAACTGGGTTCAACAGGAACGCAAGCAGCATTTACGCCCTTGCAGAGCGAAAGCTTGACAGCAAAGGAATTGACCCAGTAGCGATTGAAAATGCTTTTGTAGATTTTGTTCGTGATGTTATGCGACTTTATCCAGGGGTGCGATTGACATATGCTTTCTGTGATCATCCTGAAACAATAACGAACGGAATCAATAAACGGCTGCAAAAAGAGCGGCTGCCGTTGGTCGCGGTCACTGCCAGAAAAGAAGAAATCAATACGCGTATTTATGCGCAAGACAAAATGCTTAATTTAGGAATTATGAAAATTCATAAACGTTGCCCCATGCTGGTTCACAGTCTTAGCAACCAGGTGTGGGATGAAAAGAAAACGGGTGACGTACGCCTTGATAATAACCCTGATATTGCGGACATTGCGGACGCGTGGGAATACAGTTGGCAACCGTTCATTGATGAAATTGGAGTGAGATAGTTATGAACGTTAGACATGTTATTAATGCAATAAAAGAAATTACGAAGCGCGACATTCACGAGTCGCCGATTTATGAAAAAATCGCCGAGTGGCGCGCGTGGCTTGATGGGGACGTGAAAGGTTTTCATGAGTATCAGGCGATGACGGACCTGGTGAACAAAACCTACACAAAAATCAGGCGCTACAAAACAGACATGCTAAAGCGCGGATCTGAGGATTGGGCGTCATTGTTGTTGAACGAAGGCACACGTATTGAGCTTGATGATAAGGCAAGTGAGAAATGGCTGCTTGGCGAAAATGGATTAGGCGGTGTGTTGGATGATAACGCATTCAGGCGCAACGCCAATGAGTTGATTGTCACTTCTCGGTGGTCTGGAACAGGCGCGTTTGAAGTCTATGTTGATAACATGCAAGTCGCAGCGGATGATAGTGCGAAGTTGCTGAAGGGGGATAGCGTTGGTATCAACTTTTTATCTGCTGACCAGATATTCCCGATTTCTCACCGTAACGGCATTTTGAAGGAAGTGGCGTTCGCGAGCAATAAAGTCATTGATGGCGAAAAGATGACCGAAGTCACAATGCACACGCTTGAAGGTGGGCAATACACGATTACAAAGTTTTATATCGGTGACAGTGGCAAAGTTGTTGGCGCGCCGGTCGCTATTCGCACACAGTCACCAAAACCGTGGTTCAGCATCGTGCGCAAGTCTGGTTACAACCGTTATGACCCTGACAGTCCGTTTGGCGTGTCCATAATTGACGGGTCTGAAGATGTCATGAAAGGGCTTGACGCTGCTTTCGATAACTTCATTTTGGATTTTCAACTTGGTAGAAAAATGGTGTTCATGAATTCGTCCATGTTCGCCGAAGGTGTGGACGGTCGGATGGTCGCGCCACAAATGGCAGGAGCAAACCTGTTCTTGAATACAGGCGACAGTATAGCGGAAGGCAAATTCATTGAGGAATACAACCCGAAAATCCGTGTTGATGAGAATGTGTTGGGGCTTCAAAAGATGCTGGACTTATTCGCATTCAAAATCGGGCTTGGCGAAGATTTTTATCGCTTGGATAAAAGTGGCGATATCCAGACTGCTACTGAGTTTATCGGTTCAAAACAGACGCTAATCAAAAACGCCGCCAAAGAGATGATAAGCGTTACTGAGGCACTGGTTCAGATTGTTGAGGCTATCCTTTGGGTCGGCGAATTTGTCCTGCAAGTTCCAGGAGTAAAGGCTGACGCGATGGTAACAGTGCTGCCAGACGATGGCTATTTGACAGACGAATACACAGAGCGTCGAATGTGGCAAGAAGAAATAGCGCAAGGACTGCGGTCGCCTGTTGAATATCGGGTACGTTTTTACGGCGAAAGTGAAGCGGACGCGATTGAAGCGATAAGGAAAATGAGAGAGCAATATCCGACAATAAGGCAGCTTATTGAGCAGCGAGATGACATTTAATGACTGACATCCATGCTTTTGATGCCGCAGCGGAACGAGCGGCGAACAGGTTAGCGCGCGAAAACAGCCGTATTTTAGAAGTGTTGGGCAAGCGCATTGCTAAAATCAGGAACTCGAAAAAAAACACTGAATTAGGGTTTAGGTTCGAGTCTGAAGCGGAAGCCAATAAACTTTTGCAAAGCCTTGATCATATATTGAGTAAAGCGGTCGCCGATGGCGAGATGATTGTGTCTCAGGCTGGTGAACTGGCAGGAAGTCAGGCGATTGCCTTTTTTGAGCATCATGGATTGGAATTACTACCGCAACAGAAAGCCGCGCTCATTGAAAATATGCTTGCGAGTGTTCAGCAAATAACTGGTGGCGCGTTTACTAACCTGGCTAACACGTCCGCAATTGGTGTCCGGTCGGTTGGGCTTGATGGACGTGTTATTTACCGAGGCTTTCGCGAGGCTTACATGGACATAGTAGACAGAGCGATTACAGACATGGCAACAGGTGGCGGTTTTGAACCCGCATTCAGGCAGGCACTGAGACAGTTTGCGGATAGTGGCGTGCGGATTGTTGATTACGCATCTGGCTGGTCACAGCGGCTGGATAGCTTTTTGAGACGGTCTATTCTGGATGGCGTGCGTGATATTTGGCAGGCGAATCATAACAGGGTCGGCGCGGCGTTCGGAGCGGACGGGGTGGAGCTTTCCGCTCATGGCGGTTGTGCGGATGACCACTTGCCATATCAAGGCAAGCAGTTTTCTAACAGACAATTCAAGCGGCTGCAAAGCGACTTGGAGCGTCCGATTGGCTACTGGAATTGTCGCCATATTGCGTTCCCGATATTGATGGGCATATCAAGACCCGCACATACTGCAAGTGAGCTGGCACGTCTTTACGAGATGTCAACACGAACGGTTGAGTTTGAAGGGCGCGAATACACGACATACGAAGCGACGCAATTGCAACGGCGAATAGAAACGGCAATAAGACAGGCGAAAGACCGTGCTATATTGGCAGCGGCGGCTGGCGATGACATAACAAGGCGACGTGAGCAGGCGCGGATAAATGTTTTGCGTGATAAGTACATGGAACTCAGTAAGAGATTTGGGTTGCCGGTTCGTGCAGACCGAATGCGTGTTAGTGGGTTCAGACCCGTGAGTGCAGGAATAAATTAGTTTGCCGCGTGAAAAATGTGGTATAATCTAAGCAACAATTAAATAGGGAATTCAGAGTTTACCGCCGAAAATTCCCTAAAAAATGATAGATGCCGACGGGCAGAAACGGAGTAAATCATGACTGAAGAAGTCAAAAGCACTGATGAAAATCAGGAAAACACTCAGGCTACTGAGGAACAAACGCCAAAAGGGGCGGAAAAGACATTCACGCAAGCGGAATTAGACGAAATCGTAAGCAAGCGCATTGCACGTGAACGCGCGAAAATGCCGAACGATGACGAACTAAAAGCTTATAAGGAATGGAAATCATCTCAACAGACGGAAGCCGAAAAGGTCGCTGAGCGCGAGAGGTTGTATCAAGAGCAGAAAAAGCACAATACTGAGTTGCAAATGGAACTCGCCGTATTGAAAGCGGGTGTGAGAGCTGAAGACGCTGACTATGTCATGTTCAAGGTCTCTCGCATGGACGAAAACAACGACTTCGATGCGAACCTGAAAGCATTTCTGGCACTGGATGAGAACAAGAAATTTACAGATCCCGAAACCGTAACGGTGCAGGGCACGAAACACTCACCTTCCGCTCCGGACACGATGTCAGGTGTCGAAAAGGCATTTTTGAAGAAAAACCCAGGGTTGAAGGTGGACGATTAACTAACAACTATGAGGTGAAATTATGGCTAAAACCCATGCATTACAAGATCGCTATTCCAAATTGGTATTAGCGAAATTAAGAAAAGAGCTTGTCCTTCAGGATGGCATTGTATTTAACAATGATTACGAAGGCGACCCAGTCGCCGGAAAAGTCAGAATTCCTGTACGTGACAGCGAAACCAGTGTTGGTGATTATGATGTGGCGACCGGTAAAGCAATCTCGCAAGGATCAACTACTTATCTTGATATTTTAATCAGCAAGGATAAGGCGGTCAATGAGCTGATTGATGGCTATGAAGCCGCTGCAGTACCTGACAATTTGGTAGCAGACCGCCTTGACAGCGCAGGTTATTCACTTGCGCAACAGCTTGACGATGATGGTGGAACTGAACTTGTAACTGCCGGTACCACAAACAATGTGGGGCAACTTGATAAAGACAATATCTATTCCAAGTTCGTAAGTATCCGCACTAAGATGTCAAAGGCGAAAATCCCACGCACGAAACGTTATGCGTTAGTAACACCTGATATATATGCGTTGCTTTTGGAATCACCAAAATTTACAGACGCATCCAACTTAGGCGATGAAGTCGTGCAAAGTGGTGCGGTTGGTCGTATCGCTGGCTTTAACGTATACGAGTGGAACGATGAAACCCCTGGCTTGGCTTTTGTTTGTGGACACCCAGGTTGGGCAACCCGCGTGAATGAATGGAGCGTTCCTGTTGCAGTAAAAGACCTTACCAACACTTACATTGGCGCGTCCGCTGTTCAGGGTCGCATGGTCTATGAACACAAAGTGACCCGTGCGAGTGCGGTTCAGGTGGTTTTCTCACCTGGCTCACTGACTGTCACTGCTGCTGCTGGCACTGGTGCTGGTGAGACCGCTCTCACGGTTACCGGCAACAGTGGTACCGCGAAATATCGCGTTAATCCAACAACGCGCGTGGTCTATGACCAGGCTGATACTGGATTTACCGCGGTATCGACCAATCCAAAGCCGAGTGTTGGTGACATTATCGAAGTGGTTGACTTTGTATCGTCTAAGGCTAAAGCCGTGGCGTACATTGTCGTAACTGCTACCATGATTAAGTCATAACGATGGCTTATTTGACATTCGCCGAGTACAAATCTTACGACGGCATGCTGGACGAAACCGCGTTCCTGCGTCATGAGTTTATGGCGCGCAAGGCGATAGATCGTCATACATTCGGACGTCTAAAAAATGATAACGAAGTAGGTGAGGCGGTAAAACGTCTCACTTACGAACTTATCAGGCTTTATGAGAAAGCCGACGCGCCACAGGTGCAGTCCGAAAGTAACGACGGCTACTCTATCAGTTACGCGGCTGGAGCGGTACTAACGCCTGACGCGGTAGAAAGCAAGGCGCGTGAATTGATAGGCACGTACCTGGAAGGCGAAAAGAACGCAGCGGGTGTGTCTTTACTGAGTAGATGGGCGTAGGAATGAGTCTTTTTCGGTCATTGGTTTGGAATAAACAACTGACAGTCTATCATCGCGTGGCATCAAAGGACGCTAACGGCAAAACCATTACGAACTGGACGCGCTTTTATTTGGACGGTTGTTTTTTCGGACATCGCGCAAGACAGGTCATTAGCGGTACTGAGATTGTCCCGCGAAATGGTTTTATCGCGCGCATACTGAGTAAATCAATGCCAGATGGGTTTGCAATTGGCAAGGGTGATATCGTGGTCAAGGGGCATGTTAATGATACGTTGCAGCAGAATGACAGCGGAACGGCTTTGCGCAATAAATACGCTGGTTCATGCTTTGTAGTGAACGTCCTGGTGGATAACCGCGATTTACCCAACACAGCGCACCTGTTTGTGAGTGAGGATTGAAATGTTCAGAGTGAAACGAATTAGAGCAGACATCAATATCCCGCGTGCTATTCGCAAAATCGACAATGACACGTTCTGGACTTTCGCGGCAAGTGAGTGGAACCGACTTATCTATCCATTCGTACCGTTTGATACAGGCGCGTTGGCGTCTAACACCACTATTGAGCCGAAAAAGATTATCTACGAGCAGGAATACGCGGCAGCAGTTTACAAGATGAACGCGAATTTCAAGAAAGATAAACATCCACTGGCGACGCGTGAATGGGATAAGGCAGCACGTCCGAGTAAATTTGGCGAGTTGCTACGATCGTTGCGTGCTTATATCAAACAGCGAGGTTTGAAATGACGGATAACAAGCATCAAGCAGTCTGGGACTGGCTTTACTCATGTCCTGCTATCAAGGATTTGTTCTTTAACTTTGGCGTTGCGCAAAACGATAACACAATCGTTGGAACGCAAGCCGCCGAGAGCATCATCAAAACCTATCTTGGCGGAGCGACCGTCCGAGAATATGACTTCGCGATTATTCAGTTCAAGCCCGCGAACACAGAAACGCCAAACAGTGCAGAAAACGCTGAAATTTTGTTTGATACTGAGGCGGTGATGCGCTGGGTGGACGAACAAGCAAAACAACGCAATTTTCCGGCATTTCCCGCAAATTGCGAAATTCAATCAATTACGAACCTGCATAACATGCCTTTTGTTGCCGGTCAAGATGAGACTGGTGCAAAGTACATGTTCACGGTTCGCATTACATATCTAGAAAAGAGAGGTTAAAACATGGCACAAGTTTTAAGATACATGATTGCCGATTATCTGAATTGCGGCACATCTTCAACGCCTGACTGGAAGTTGATGGGCACTGGCTTCACAAAGCTGGATGAACAGCTGAACCCCGAAACAAAGGAAACGGCTTATATCAACGATAAGTCAAAAACAACCTACACGCTGGGTTACAAAAACGTATTTCCCTTTGACGCCGAGTACATTGACAGTGAAGACGCAATTAACAAGATTTACGGCATCGCGCGAAACCGCAAAGTAGGCACGGCCGCCGAGGTTGAGTATATCCGCACGGATAACATCATCGACGCTGCCACTGGGTTGCCGAAAACCACGCCTGTTGCCGCGCGTAAATTCAAGTGTTCGGTTGAAGTGACCGAAATCAGCGGTGACCCAGGTGGCGAACTGAAGATGACCGGCAACCTGAATGGCATCGGTGATCACATTGACGGTTACTTCGACCTCAGCGACCGCACGTTCTCGGGGGCCGGGGAGTCCGCTCTTGCGCTTACCGTTACATCAAAAGCAGGCACGGGAGCTGGCAACACAGAAATTGAAGTGAGTCCACCAGGGTTGGTCGGAAACACTTATGTATACAGTCTTGACGCTGTTGCCCCCGCATTGCCAAAACTGTTTGATGTTCTAACAACCGGCTGGACTTCATGGGACGGCTTAGCTGATATTGCCGCTACAACTGGCCACACCATTACTGTGGCAGAGATCAATGCTGAAAACAAATGTATTCGTGTTGGTCAGACAGTTGTGCTAAGTGCTGAGGAATAATCAGCAATGAACATTGATTACGAACCAAAACAGATCGTCGTGTCCATAGGGGGCCGGGAATATCCTGTTGCCCCCAGGACGGAAAAAGTAGAACAGGCCATCCGCGATCATGATGCTGGCATGGGCAATAAAAGCCAATACTCAAGCGACATTGAACTTGTAAGCATCCTGCTGGGCGACGATGCAGCGCATGAGTTATTTCCAAATGGCGAAAACGAGAACCTTGACAGGCTTTACTTTATCGCCACAAAGCTGGTTGAGGCTTATCGCGCGAATTACTATCAGATTGTTGATGACAATTTGCGTGAAAGGGCTAACCCAGTGCTTGAGCAGCTAAAAGAGTTGAGCGACGCGGTAAAGACGCTAACCGCACTAAAGCAAGGCGTACCGAGTAAACAAAAGCGCAAATGAACATTCTAATTGACGCGTTACCAAACAAAATAAGCGGTTGCAAAGTGCGCACGGATTATCGCGTTTGGCTACGCGTCATGCGGATTGTTGGCACGCTGGATATTGACAGGCTCACACGTGATTTAGATTACTTTGTGGCAACGATGGACGAAATCAGCGCGCTTATCTTTACTGAGTGGCCGGATTTCTACACCATTGACACATTACACGAAGTCGGCAAGTTCCTGTCATGTAAAGGTGCGGAACAAGTCAACATCGAAGGACGCAAAAGCGATGGTTCAGGTGATACGCGCCTGTTTGACATGGACTTTGACAGTGGCGCGATATATGCGTCATTTCTCGGTCAATACGGTATCGACTTAGTAAAGACGAAACACTTGCATTGGTATTTATTCAATGTGCTGCTGCAAAACCTGACTGAAGACAGTCCGTTGAGAGTACGCGCGAAAATCCGTTCTATCAAACATGGCGACGTGCCGAAAGACAAATTAGCTGAACTGAAGCGCGTTCAAGGACTTTACCGAGTGCCAGTTAGCGATGCTGAAAAAGCGCAGCGCGAGGTACTCACGAAATTATTAAAAGGCGGTGACAAATGAGTTTTTCCGCTGATAAATTGATTATTGAAATTGATGGCGATACTTCGCCACTCGCTGGTGCGCTTGGAAAAATTCAGGGCATCGGTGAAAAGGCGTTCACCGGAATTGCCGGTGCAGTCGGCGGCGCGAGTGCGGCCGTTTCTGGTTTTATCAAAAATGCCATTGATGAATTTGCAGATTTTGAGCAACAGGTCGGTGGCGTTGAAACGTTATTTGGCGAAAGCGCTCCAAAAGTGATTGAAAACGCGTCCAGAGCGTTTATGACCGCTGGTGTGTCGGCGAATACTTACATGGCGAATGTCACGTCGTTTTCTGCAAGTCTGCTACAAAGTTTGGCGGGCGATACCGATAAAGCCGCCGATATTGCTGATATGGCGATGCGTGATATGGCGGATAACGCTAATAAAATGGGCACGTCAATGGGGTCTATTCAGGATGCCTATCAGGGGTTCGCGAAGCAAAACTACACGATGTTGGATAACCTGAAGCTTGGTTATGGTGGCACGAAAACCGAGATGGAACGGTTGCTTGCCGACGCCGAAAAGCTGACCGGTGTCAAGTATGACATTAGCAACTTGAGCGATGTTTTTGAAGCTATCCATGCGATACAGTATGAATTGGGCATTACTGGTACAACTGCGGACGAAGCGGAACGTACTATTTCTGGCAGTTTGTTTGCTATGAAAGCCGCATGGTCTAACTTGCTGGTCGGCGTTGCGGATGACACGCAGGATTTTGATACGCTGGTAAACAATTTTGTTGAGAGCGCAAGCACCGCTTTCAGAAATTTAATGCCGCGTATTAGCACGTCAATTAAGGGCATAGGAAAGCTAATTATCGGATTGTTGCCCGTTATTGTGGCGACGTTGCCATCGCTTATTTCTGACGTGTTGCCGAGTATTTTGCAGTCTGGCATTGACGTTGTTATGACGTTTTTGCAAGGCATTACGGACAATTTACCCGTGCTAACAAGCGCCGCACCCGACATCATGTGGGCGTTGTTTGATGGCATTATGGCAATGTTGCCCATGATTGGCGACATAGCGCGTGAATTGGTCGGTCTGTTTGTACAGGGCTTTCTCATGTACAATGCGCTAATTTTTGAACTCGGTATAACAATCATTACCGCGCTGCTTCAGGGGCTTGCCGACAATGTGGATAGCATAGTCGATACCGCGGTTACGCTCATTCTGCAACTTGTAGACAGTTTGATAACAAATATCCCGCTGGTTATTACCGCGGCGGTTGAGATTATCAAAGGGCTTGCGGAAGGAATTGTCGCTAACGTTTCAGTGCTTATTGATGCGGCACTGGAGATTATTGACACGCTTATTACGGGGCTACTTGACAGCCTGCCCGCGATTATTGAGGCGGCACTTAAAATCATCATGGCACTTGGCGAAGGGCTTATCGCAGCGATACCGCGTTTGGTTGATGCGGCGTTCCAAATCATAGATGGCATTATTGATTTTCTGATTAATAACTTGCCCGCGATTATTGAGGCGGGTGTAACGCTTTTGGTGTCCCTGGTTCAGGCCATGCCGGAAATTGTTTCACAAATAGTCGCGCGCTTGCCCGAAATTATCACGGGCATTGTTGACACGCTTATAGCGAACTTGCCGGTCATCGTTGACGCGGGTATTGAACTGTTTTTGGCACTTATCGAGGCGTTGCCGGAAATCATTGAAACGATTGTTAAGGCGATACCGCAAATTATCATAGCAATAGCAACGTCGCTATGGGAAAACCGCGACGAAATAGTTGAAGCCGGTAAAGATCTGATTATGGGTCTTTGGGAAGGCATTCAGAACATGTGGGAAACCGTGAAAGGTTGGATTGGTGGCCTTTGGGACGGTTTAGTTGGTGGTGTCAAAAGCGCGTTTGGCATTCAGTCGCCATCGAAGGTGTTCATGGGCATTGGCGAAAACCTGATGCTTGGGCTTGAAGAAGGACTTAGCGACGGACTATCAGGTGTGCTGTCGGAAGCCAACAGGATAACAGACGAAGTCGCTGACAGTTTTGGTATTCAGGATTTGTTCAGTGGCGCGAAAGTGGCGTTTAGTGCTGGACTTTCCGGTGGTTTTAGCGTGCCCGCATACGCTTTCGCTGGTGGTGGCGGTGGCGGTATTCCAATAGTTAACCAAACAATTGTGGTGCAGGAACCGCATGACTACCGAAAAATCGCGCTTGAAGTGGTGAGAGAGGTTATCAGATGAATTTGAAAATAGGCACTTTATCGCTCACGGACGGTGTCAAGCTGAAAGTTACTAACTTCGTGGCGGGGTCTGAATTGGCAACGGTTGATGAAGTCGGCACCCGCATTGATTTAGACTTCATGGGCACCCGCACCACGATATCCGAAACCGTCGCGTTCATCAACAGGCTACTGCAACAGGCTACGCAATCGCAGGAAGATAAAGGCGTCGATAAGGTCTATCTGGAAGCCGACACAGGCGGTGGCTGGTGGCGATCTGAAATCGTTAGCGGCGTGCTGGACGTTGGAAGCAGTTACTATGATTTACTGAGTAAAGGATATCCGGACGCGTCGCTATTAATAACCAGAAAAAACTGGTGGGAAGGGGCCGAGGCGACCTTGCCGATTAGCAACGTCAATAGTGGCGTGGTCTACAACTGCAACGATGGACGCAAAACGCCCCCGAATATCGCACATAAGCGCGTGAATGTGCTAAGAATTGCCAGCAACGCTATTGGTGGCGATCTGCAAACGCCATGCAAGTTAACACTGAACAACACAAGTGAATATCCGCTTGGCCCACTATGGATTGGCGTGAACAACACCAGAGTCGGTTGGGGAAGTATAAGCGGCGAATGGACGCTTGAAGCTGAAAGCGCGACTGGTGTAACACCTGTTAGTGACGCGAGCGCGTCGGGTGGCGCGTATGTCAAGGGAACGCTTGATTTTGGGCAATCGTCCGCCATCTTGACCTGGGATTTATCAAGCGCGCTTATCAACCAACTTTGTGGGCAACGTGTCAAGATGTTGATGCGTCCACATTTTACTGGTGCATATTCTAATTTTAAGTATAAAGTCATTATCAAACATGGCACGATAAAAGTCTTTGAAACCGACTGGGTAAGAGAAAGCGAACTGACCGCGCGTCACTGGCTGGACTTATTCGACTTGCGCTTGCCACCGTGGCTGGAAGGTGAAAGCCAACTTGACACTTTGGTTTTGGAACTGCACGCCACGCCGGCGGTCGCTGGAACGTGGCAATGGGCTTTTGACGATATCTTGTTTTTGCCGCAGGATAGTTTTGTTGCCTTGACCGCACACGCGCCCGCCGAGAATGGCGCGGTAGTCGTTGACGGTGACAAAGGCTATGTGCTGGACGCGAACAATAAGAAATTTGGACTGCGAAAAATGGTTGGCGAATTAACACTAAAACCGAAAGTCGCTCACACTTTTATTTTTGCGATGCATAGCACCTACATCAACCAAGCACCCATCAACATGACGCTATCGGTGACCGGCAAGTACAGACCAAGAAGGTTGACGCTATGAAAGTGCGCTTTTTACAACGTGGCTTAACGCTTGAACAGGTCTTACCCGCTGGGCTTGACGTGGACGTGACTCGGTATGGAAAATCGGTTTACGGCGGTTGCACTACTGCGGAACTTGAAATCACCGGCAAGGTAGAACAGTTGTTTGAACTGGCAAACTGCTTGCGGTGCGGTGTTGAGATTTACGATGATAACGCCGAGATGGTCTGGTGGGGCTACGTTGAACGGGTGGAAATCCCAAATAAAGATGTGCTGATAGTGGTTGACCTTGACGAAATGCATAATAAAGTGGCGGTTGCTTACAACCTGATATCAGCAGGCGGTAACACGGTTGGGCTACGTCGCACTTCACCCTGGGTTGAAGATGCAGATTCAATCGCAAAATTCGGCGTAAAGGAACTACTTGAAAGTGGCGGGTCGATGAACGCGGTCGAGGCTTTATCGATGGCGACGCGACTAAGAAATGAATTGTGCTTTCCGAGAGTGTTTGTGAACGGTGGTTCGAGAGAAGAAACCGCGCGCGTGACCTGCCACGGTTGGTGGCGAACGCTGGATTGGCGTTATTGCTACGTGCCGACGGAATTAGGACTTTCTTATCAGACAGGTGGCGCGGCATCTTTCATACTGAGTGACGGTGCGAAAATAGCGCAAAGTTTTACCGCCACGTCGGACATGAACTTAAGCGACATCGAGATATTGGTCTGCAAAGTTGGCGGGGCTGGTGATATTAGCGTGAATTTATGTGAAATTGACGATGAAGGCAATCCAGGAACGTCGGTTCGCAGTGGCAAATTCGCAGCGCATGATATCGGCACGGACGTTGACTGGGTACGCGCGGTGCTGACACAAACAATAGAACTGACACCAAATGAAACTTACTTCCTGGTGTTTGAGTCTGATTTTTCGGACGAAAACAATTATCAAATTATCACGCTGGATCCAAACAACGGCTATCATGGTGGGAACTGCTACCGCTATATCAATAACGAATGGGTGGCGGACGAAAGGGACATGCCTTTTCGTTTGTATAACAACGTGCTGACGGAAACGAGCCAGCAACTGCAGAACTATTTAACAGACTGCGGGCAGTTTTTTAGCCGTGTTTTTATCGATAACCGCTCGGGGCATTACGCAGAAAGCTATCGGAATGGTGATACAAGCGCGCTGGCCGAAGCGGAAGCGTTGCTTGAGGTGGGGACATCAAATTACCGGCGACTTTTGGCGCGCGTGACATCTGACAGGGCGGTGGTAGTTTATGAACAGCCTGCTGAACCCGACCATGCGGATTTGGAAATCAGGAACGATAATAAACTTTATTATCGCGCTGGCAGTGCGGTAGGTGAGCATTACGACCCGACCGGCAAGTGGATATCGGTTGAGCCCGTGATTTACGGCGCGCTTGAGAATGCGACGCTGGCAGGAACTAAACGGTTCTTTTGCGACGCGATGGAATGGACTAAAAACGGTGGTCTTTTGATGACACCGGCAAACTGGAAAAATCCCCTAAGTGTGAGGTTACAAAATGGCTAAAAACAAAACAACGGACATGGCGCGAAAGCTGGCGCCCTTTATTACTGGCATGGCAAGCGACGTGTTAAACAATGCGGAGATAAAAACCACCCCAAGCCCAAACGCAATCCCACGCGCAGACGCGACTGGCAAGCTGGACGCGGGGTGGTTGCCAACAATACACGATGACCACGGACAACTTACTGGGCTTGCAGATGATGACCATACTCAGTATACAAAACACCCCGCAAGTTCTACTGATAATGCCATTGTACGCTGGGATGGTACTGGTGGCAGAACAATACAAAACAGTGGCGTAACGATAGATGATAATGGCAAACTTTCTGGCGATGGCTTAGACGGTTGGATTTACGACACCGACACTTGGTCTTATGTGTCCACTACCAGCTTCAAAATAGCTGGCAAAGATGTGCGCTATCGTTTCCCGAAGGGCACGAAAATCAAATTGGTGCAAAGTGGCAGCACAAAATATTTTTATGTGGTAGCAACTGCTTATACTTCTGGCAATACTATTATCACCATCACTGGCGGTTCAGATTATACTTTAGCCAGTGCTACTATCAGCGGGCAGGCATATAGCTATGCGGCAGCCCCGCAGAGCTTTCCGCAATGGTTTAATTGGACGCCAACTTTTACTGGTTTTAGTACAGTTCCGACTGGAATACACAAATTTAGTGTTATTGGCTCAACATGCTTTGCCAATATCAGAGAGACTTCTGGCACAAGCAATTCAACTGCCTTCGCGATTTCTGCTCCGATTACTCCATTGGAATTGACATATTTTCCAATTAGATTAATGGATAGTGGTGCTTGGGGAGTTAATCCCGGACTCGCAAGAATTAATACAACAGGTGTAATTGATATTTATAAAGATTTGAATGCAAGCGCCACAACTAATACTGGTTCAAAATATGCTCAGTTTATGTGTTCCTATGAATTTTAGAAGTATAATTTGCATGGAGGTGCAAAATGGATTTGGGGGTATTGGTTGTGATAAAATTAAAAAGAGGTGAATTATGAGTGAATTTCCGTTAGGTATCGACATTTCAGCTTATCAGTTCAGCTCGGACGGCAAGCGCAAGCCAAACTTTGACATCATAAATGCCAAATGCGAGTTCGTAGCAGTGCGTGCGGGTATCTCGTGGGGGTATCAGGATAAATGGTTCCGCTACAGTTGGGACAACCTCACCGTCCCCAGAATGGCTTACCACGTGATATATCCAGGAGAATCCGCCATCAGTCAAATGGAGCACTTCCTGAATATCGTTCGCCCGACCGCCACAGACCGCTTGGTGCTAGATGTGGAGCTTGACCACGGGCAGACAAAAATGAAGATCACTGATACTTTGGTGCGGTGTCTTGAGTATGTGCGAGAACACACTGGACGCTATCCAATCGTATACAGCCGTGCAAGCTGGATAAACCAGTTCGTAGATGTATCGCAATTGCCTGATGTGGACTGGTGGCTTGCGCATTATCTAAAAGCATTGCCATATCCGCAATTCACGCCTGAAAAGAACCCTCCACCAGCATTGCCGAAAGGTGTAACGAAATGGCTTATCCATCAGACTTGCGAGAAGGGTAACGGAGCTGAATATGGCGTTGCCAGCTATTATGTGGACTTAGACCGCTGGAATGGGACGAGTGATGACATTGTGGCTTATTTTGGGCTTACGGACGCACCCGCACCCGAGCCACCGCTTGAACGAAAAGTAGAGCTACTTTGGGAAGCACACCCAGAGCTGCACGGTTAGCGCGTTAGCAGCGAGGTATAATAAAGTGTACCGCATAGTCGGTTACAGAAAAATCAATTAATTTAGAACCATTCGGAGGAATAACTAATGGCAACTTACAACAAATTCAATTCATTCGTGGAAGCGCTGGCAGAGAAGGTACACAACCTCGGCTCTGACACGCTCAAGGTCGCGCTAACCAATTCAGCACCCGCGGCGACCATGACAAAACTGTCGGAGCTTACCGGCGCAATTGCTTCGCCTGCTCTCGACTCCGTCACTTTGACCGTTTCGAGTTCGAGCCAGACGAGTGGCACATACAAGCTGGTGCTGGCAGACAAGACCATGACCGCAAATGGCGCAGTCGGCCCGTTCCGCTATGTGATTGTTTACAACGACACCGCCGCTAACGACGAGTTAATCTGCTGGTACGACTACGGCTCGGAAGTCACGCTCGCAAGTGGCGACACATTCAAGCTCGACTTCGGCACAGAACTGTTCAGTTTGGCGTAATCGGAGGCAATAATGGCAATCGTATACTGCTCATGGGCGACTGGCGACGATACCAACGGAACAGGTACGGCTGCCAACCCATACCAAACAATCACGAAAGCGTCCACGTCAAGAACTGCTGGCGATGAGGTCAGGGTTGCAAAAAGCCCTGACCCAACTGCCTTGACTGGTACGACTGCATGGACTTTGAATGGCACAACCGTCACCGGCACCGACACGCTATTCACGACCGAGCTTGCAATAGGCGACTTTATCTCTGCTCCTGACGGTAATTGGTATGAGGTCATTACACTTACATCTGACACCAGCGCGAAGCTAAAGACGAAATACCCATCTGCGACCGCGAGCGGACATTCCAGCCAAAAACTTGGCGTGACAGACACAGGTGCAGCGGAAGCAAGTACAACGCAAATTCAGGTTGTGAATTCAAGCGGCAACTCATCAGCGTTTTTGTACATTTCTGGCGGATGGGATTTATCTACAGAAACGCAAACAGGGCAGACGTGGTTCAGGCAGATGCACGGAACGTTCAATAACCGTTATGGCTACGGGTTGTATTTGTCGAGTAAAAGTTATGTTAGTTTAGATAAACTTAACTTTTTGCGTTACAACAACGGCATCTACTACTACAACGGCAGCAAAAACAACACCATCACCAGCGCAACCTGCAACTCGAACAACTACGGCATCTACTACGGCACCAGCAACAACAACACCATCACCAGCGCAACCTGTAACTCGAACAGCAGCGGCATCTACTACACCGGCAGCAACAACAACACCATCACCAGCGCAACTTGCAACTCGAATAGCTACGGCATCTACTACGCCAGCAGCAGCAGCAACAACACCATCACCAGCGCAACCTGTAACTCGAACAGCAGCGGCATCTACTACAACGGCAGCAAAAACAACACCATCACCAGCGCAACCTGCAACTCGAACAACTACGGCATCTACTACGGCACCAGCAACAACAACACCATCACCAGCGCAACTTGCAACTCGAATAGCTACGGCATCTACTACGCCAGCAGCAGCAGCAACGCTATCTATTCGCTTTCAACAACTAGCAATGCAACGGCGGGTATTTATGCAAACAACGCCAATAACATTTGCCACTTCGCCACCATTGCAGAAAGCACGAAAGTGGCGATGGGAACGGATAATTATGCCAACACGCGCCAGTATATCAACAATCTTGGTGGCTACTCCTACGTCTACTCGAACTACGCCACCGCCAACTCGCAAAACGCAACCGCAGGCGGGACTGGCAAGGAATGGAAATTCGCTATCACGAATGCTGCGAGAAGTAGCATTTACCCATTCTACATCCCTATTGCACGCGTGGCAGTCGGCTCAAGCGGGAAGGTAACTGTGAAACTTTACTTCAAAAAATCGGGCACTGGCATTGCGGGGGCACTGCGTTGCAGATACGGGCAGATTGCTTGGAGCGATGCCGCGCAAGATATTATAGTGACGTGTCCGGATAACACCTCCCGCAATCAGGTAACACTGGAATTCACGCCAACCGAGGCAGGGGTGGTTGAAATCGAGGCAGGGGCGTGGTACGTAAGTTCAACCAGCCAAACCGTCATCATTGACGATATTGAAATTACTCAAGCATAGGAGGTCAAAATGGGATTGATAAAACGCATTGAACAGACTAACAACCTCTACCAGACTTGGGTAGAAATCACATCATCTCATGCAGAAGTCTTATGGCTTGACC
>Ga0255340_1002570_pt1 | contig 20823 bp, 26 predicted proteins | sample wastewater_treat_7_FD_192417 | JGI IMG/M metagenome (GOLD analysis project Ga0255340, IMG submission 192417) | Wastewater microbial communities from Lulu Island WWTP, Vancouver, Canada - plant10 | ecosystem: Engineered > WWTP > Wastewater > Unclassified | place: Canada: Vancouver, British... | reverse complement strand
ATTTAACTGCCTCCACCGTATCTTCCGGAGCCATCCTGAAAGTTCCGAATCCCATTTTCGGAATCCTATATCCATTAGAAAGTGTAATTGATGGTATCATATTTTTATTCTCGATTTAAAAAAGTCAGCAGTTTCTTTGTCTTCAAAGTAAACATAACATCCTTTCATTCCTCTGGTCATCAGGGTTTTATAGGTGTTTAAAATTATTTTCCTTAGTTCTAATTTCGCTTCTTCCGGATTATCTTCCATCATTTTTTTATAGCCATAAATAGTCCTATCCATGCTTGATCTATTTTCTGGGAAAGTCAAAATCTCACCATTTCGACACATTAAATCTTTTCCGACAATAACCCCTATATAATCAACTTCCAACCCTTGACATGTATGAATACAACCTATTTCACTAACGGAGTCAGGATTAATGATCCAACCATCATCATATCTGGCGAAATTCCATTTCATGGAGAAATTATATTCAGGAATTATTATGTCGTCTTTATTTGGTTTCGTTTTACTGTTCCAATCCCAGCAATAACCGGCAACCATCCTGGCCTTATTATTTATTTTATTTTTTTCAAATATTACATCTCTTAAATCATTAGGATTGTCAAATATTCGAAAATCGAAATCATAATCTTCGCTGAAAAAGATATTTGCGGTTTCTCTTATTTGTAAAGTATTATCGAGCCACGCTATATAACCATTAGAACCGTTACATCTGAATTGAGACATCAATTCATAATGATGGACTCTAGCATTTAATTTTTTTGCAATTGTTTCTATTGTATGAATACTTCCGTAATCTTCAAGAGAAACTTTTTGGTCTTCATCAATAAAAAACACACTACATAACGCGGTGTTTATTATTTCTTTAATTTGGTTTTCCCCCCTTTTCATGAAACCGGTTTGTAAGGTCAATCTATGTGCCTCATCAACCAATAATGTCCTAATAGAGTTGGAAGGAGTATTAATAAAAGTTCCACTGCCAACAAATAATCTTTTTAATTCAACCAAACTTTTATCTCCTTTCAGTTTGCTGAAATAAACGTCTCTGGGTGCACTTGTTTTTGTTACATATTGAGCTAATCCATTCCCAGAACTTATCAAATCAACCAACAAATTAATTGCTACAACTGTTTTTCCTGTTCCCGGCCCTCCCTCAACTATAATAACATTCTTATTCCTGTCGTTGGATCTTTGGGCGATTTGTTTAATATTTTCATAGACTACCTTTTGCTCATCAATCATTAAAAACTCTTCATTGCCTTTCAATAGAGAATTTATAGCATCAGCCAATGTTTTTGAAGGTCTTATTTTCCCTTCATTAATTCTTTGCATTATATTGTTGTCATCTCCTTCAACAATATAGCTTTTTATATGTTCTATCAGCTTTAAAGCATCCGGCTTCAGGAATAGTGGAGCTCTTTCAATATATTGTTTGTAAAAGTCATTAGTGATGTTGTTATCTGTTGGATAGTTGAACAAGTATGCGCAAGGATAAACATTTATATTGTCTTCTTGAACAGTTTGGTTAAATCCCTTAATTAAGGCAGAATATGAATAAGCCTGGTATGATGGATGACTTGTGTCAACTTTATAACCCCCTAAAATTGTTTTTACAATTCCATCTCGATCAGTAACCTCGCACTTTTCCCATTGTTTCAATTCTATTATGATAACATTTTCAGATTCATAATTCTTTCCTGATACTATAAAATCAACCCTTTTGGATGTTAGAGGAATATTATATTCAATTGAAATCCCACAATCATTGGGAATTTCCGGATCCATTAAAATCAAACTCATCTTTTCAAGTGAGTTTTTGAATGCTTTCATTTCATTAGCGGCCACACCCCTCCCGATAGTTTCCTTTATTTTTTCTAAAACAATTTCCGCAATGTTATTAGATAGGATATCTTGTTGAAAACCTTCTTTTGTGTTGTTGTAAACAATCATAATTCAGTATGCTTTTTTGCGTTCCCTTTAGATTTTTCAATAGGATATTTTTGAGAATTTATTTTGACTTTTTCAAGTACGATTTCTTTGACATCGAAATTATATTTTTCCGCCAAATAAAAAGCATATGTAAAAACATCAGCAAGTTCTTCTTTAATCTTCTCTTTATCCACCATATCAGGACTTTTCCATAAATAGGCCTCCAAAAGTTCACCAGACTCAATATTTAAAGCAATGGCCAAATCTTTAGGATTGTGAAACTGTTCCCAGTCCCTTTCATCTCTGAATTTTAATAATTCTTTGATTATCAAATCGATGTCATTCATTTTTTATAAAGTTTTCGAGACAACGTATATTCCTTATCTTATGGCAATTTTCATTATTTCTTCCTGATCTTTTTTTAAAAGAATTAATGCATCTACCATAAACATTACAAGCCTTATTAAGGCCGATTTTAGTTTGTGATTGTTTGATTGTGTGTTACAAATATAATTGTTTTTCCGACATATAGGTATTATTCCCATATATGTGCTTTAATGCGGAGCCCTGAAAGACTCTTTTAAATGTATATCCATCCGCTCAACAAAATTTATTACTTTTGCTATTGCCGATTCGGCGCACGTTTGAACACACAACCATGACAAAAGATAAAAATCTCGAATTTTTCTCACCTGACTTTTCAAGTATGGAAATACCTTTAATGGGTGAAGCTGTTGCAGGTTTTCCAAGTCCTGCAGAAGATTTTATACACGAAGAAATTGATTTGAATCGGGAATTGGTTAAAAATCCCGAAGCGACATTTTATGTAAGAGTAAGGGGCAGCTCTATGTTGTTGGATTTTCAGGATGGAGACTTGCTTATTATTGATAAAAGCCTTGATGTAAGCGACAACAGCATTATTCTATGTTATACCCAAAACGAATTTACACTGAAGAGAATCAAAAAAGAAAACGGAAAATGCTATTTGCTTCCTTCCAATCCCGACTTTCCCGTAATCGAAACAATCGAAGATGTAATAGTGTGGGGAGTAGTATGTTATTCTATTAAAAAACACAGATAATGTATGCTCTTATTGACTGCAATAACTTCTATGTTTCTTGCGAAAGGGTTTTCAATCCCTCTCTTCTGAATAAGCCCGTTGTTGTTCTTTCGAACAATGACGGCTGCGTTATTTCGCGGTCAAATGAAGCCAAAAAATTAGGAATCCCGATGGGAGCGCCTGCGTTTGAGAATGAGCATATCTTTAAAAAAAATAATGTAAGTGTTTATTCCGCTAATTTTGTGCTGTATGGAGATATGAGCCGCAGGGTGATGTCGATACTTTCGAACTATTCCCCGGTTCAAGAGATTTACTCTATAGACGAATGTTTTCTCGATTTATCGGGAATGAACACCAACCTGATTGAATACGGCTTGAAAATACGTGAACAAGTAGGGAAATGGACAGGTATTCCCATCAGCATTGGAATTGCTCCTACAAAGTCACTTGCAAAAGCGGCCAACAGAATAGCAAAAAAATTTCCTCAACTGGGTGGCGTACATCTGATTGACAATGATGAATTAAGAATAAAGGCCCTGAAGTGGCTGCCAGTAGAAGATGTATGGGGGATTGGGCGGAGATATTCAAAACGCTTATCAGAGATGGGTATAAAAACAGCTTACGATTTCACGCAGTTGCCTGCGCCAACAGTAAGAAGCATGATGACCATTGTGGGAGAAAGATTACAAAAAGATTTAAAGGGAATTCCAAGTATCGAAATAGAAGAGCCTGAATTTAAACAAGCCATTGCCACAACTCGGACATTTGAAAAAAAATATTTCTCATATGCCGAACTAAAAGATCGTATCGTTGCCTTCACAAGCATGTGCGCAGAAAAGTTGAGAAAGCAAAATTCACTATGCACAGGAATGGTGGTTTTCATTGAGACCTCACGCTTCGAAAAACCCTCGTCTTTTTATTCCAAGCATGATAAAATAAAACTTCCGTTTCCAACAAACTCAACAATCGAATTAATTGAGTTTGCAGTTGAATCCTTGAAAAGGATTTTCAAAAACGGCTACGGGTACAAAAGGGCGGGTGTGATGCTATATAACTTTGTTCAATCCGGCGAATTACAGCCTTCATTGTTTGAAAATTCAAATCCTAAACATAAAAAACTGATGGAAGTAATCGATAAACTGAATGAAAAATTACCGGATGCAGTGCATACGGCGTCTTTTGATAAAAGACATAAGATGAAACAGGAACGATTATCCCGTAAGTTTACAACCAATCTCAACGAAATATTGGAGGTGCAATTATAAACTTCGGAAACGAAGGTATAATAGATTGTAGAAATAAGTTAACTATAGGGAAAATAAGTTAACTGTAGGGAAGAAGGCAAATAATCCGTTGTCAACGGACGAATTTAGCCGATGCCAAAAATTTTCCTAGATTATTTACTCCGGCCTCTATTTCCTTCATCTTCTTTGCTGATATATAAGTGTTGCCGCTTTTGTATTGGCGCATTAGAGAAGGATTGATTCCCAAATACTCGCCCAACTTACTGACATTGAACATATAGAAAAGATCGAGAAACGAAGCGATGTCGTATTTGTATTCAAAAGTCAAATCTACAAGTTCTTCGGGAAGAGTTTCGCCAAGCGACTTCGTATGGGCTACGAGGTCTTCGCGGTAACAGGCTTCAAAGTCTTCGATTGCCTCTGCTGCGCTGTTGCCTTCACCAATGAGCGTAGATTTCAAATCGGGAGTATATACGTAAAAAGTCCCCTTTTCGTTAATCTCCACTATTGCCTTTGTTTTTTTCATATAATGTCGTGCCTGCCACCGTGATGCCAAAGAAACCAGCCTTTCTTTTCTAATAATCTGATTAATTCGCTCCAACGCATTGCAAATATATAACAAATCAGCAATATAAACAAGCCCTACCGCCCAAGATTCTGGCGGTCGAGGAAGCGGTAGCTTGCGGCTTCGGCGATGTGGGGGGCGGCAATGTCGCGAGAGCCTTCGAGGTCGGCAATGCTGCGGGCTACCTTTATTATTCGCGAGAAGGCTCTCGCCGACAGCCCCTGTCGGCGTATCAACTTTTCCAACAGCTCTTTGCACTCATCGTCAAGATGGCAGAACTTTTCCATTTGAGCGCTGTTCATTTCGGCATTGGTGAAGATGCCCTCTCCCCGGAAGCGCTCCTTTTGAATATTCCTCGCCTTCAGCACCCTTGCGGCCACTACGGCGCTGCTTTCGCCCCGCACCCTGTTCACCAACTTGCCGGTTTCCACAGGATGTAGCCATAAATGTATGTCAATCCTATCAAGAATAGGTCCCGATAATTTCGATAGATAGCCCACCCTTTGCCCTACCGTGCAGGAGCAGCGCTCGCTCTCGCCGTAATAACCGCAGGGGCAGGGATTAACATGCATTAAGGATAAGTATAAGAATAAGGGTGGAAATATTGCTTATACCACTAAATATTGGTCGTTGTTTTAGTATATTGATATAGTAGAAACAGTGATTATGAGCAAGTATTGTGTTTGTTTTTGCAGAGTATCCACTATTCAACAAGACCTATCTCAGCAGACTGCGGCAATTAGGGCAGAAGCGAGAAAGATGGGGTATTCTGATGAGTACCAGATAGTAATTGAGTATAAGGAGAGTGGTATTTCCCTATCTTCTGATGAAAGAGAGGGTATATCTGCACTGAAATCCGAAATCGAAAAGAATCCGGATATAGATTGCGTAATTTGTTGGGAACTATCTCGAATAGGTCGCAGGGCAGATGTAATATATGATATTCGAGACTTTCTGGTTAATCATAGGATTCAATGGATCGTTCTTACTCCATATATGAAACTATTGGATGAGAACGGAAAGATAAGTCCAACTGCGTCGATGATGATGGCAATTTTCACGTCGATTGCAGAGACGGAAATGGAAATCAAAAAAGAGAGGTCAATACGAGGAAGAAAACACGCACAGCAGTTAGGAAGATATATAGGAGGGACTGTCACTTTTGGATATCAGGTTAATAAGGATAAGTATTGGGAGATAAAAGAGGATGATGCAAATATAGTTCGTACCCTTTTTGAACTATATTCAACGGGGAACTATTCTTATCATACATTGGCATTAGAGTTAAAAGAGAGAGGTGCGTTCCCGGAAATGAAACTGTATAGTCTCGAGACTCGAATTGCAGAGATGATAAAGATGAAACTCTATTACGGAGAAACTCACTACCCTCCTATTATCTCGAAAGAATTATATGATAGGTGCCAGGTCGTTAGGAAAAGTCATGTCTGCGAATATCGTATCAGTAATGTGTCTGAGATGATTTGCAAACAATTACTGATTAACAAACATACCGGACATATGTTATCCTGCAAAGGGAAGACTAACCTTGCAGAATACAATCACGACCGGTCAATATATGTGTCCTCTCATCATTTTGGACGAACCCTATCTATTCTTCAACACGCAATTGACCCTGTTGTATGGGAGTTCGCAAAAGAACTGTATGTAAAATACGTGATGAATAAGAAGGTTTTGCAGACTCAGATTAAAGAGAAAGGGAAAATACTAACGAAGAAATATACTGTTGCAAATAGCAAAGTTATAACCGCACAAGAGAGAATAGATAAGGTTGAAGAAAGAATCATTGTTGGAAATATCAGTGTGGAGAAAGCAAATAGTCTGTTATCGACTCTGAAATCAGAAAAGAAGGACTGGCAGAATAGGGCAGATAAGATACTTCTCGAAATATCGGAGAACATTTCAAATATGAAGTCTCTGATGGAACATTCCAAAATAGATATGGACTCACTCTCGTTTAGGGAGAAGTATGATATCGTACACAAAATGATAGAGAAGGTTGAGTTGTCGAAACCCTATCCACAGTTACGATTCACTCTCGCCGAAATCTACACAAAGGTTGATAATAAGGTCTATGTGTATGGCATTTACACAAAAGACATTAAGTGGAAGTTACTCGAAGTGAAAAAACGAAGGTAGAACGATAATCCTATTAAAACTTATTTCATATTAATTTAACATTGAAAACAAAAGGAATATGACGGTCAAATCATATTCCTTTAATGTTTTATGTTTAATTAATTGGACTCAAAAAAGATAGTTCTCTCCTTCAAATTGAAATTCTATCTCTGCCCATTTTTCATCTCCTCCCTCTTGTGCAGTACTGAACAAAATGGGGACACCCTTATATTTCAATTCGGCACAAGTGGTAAATGCTTTCCCATTAACGGTATAATGATTAAGGACAAAATGGAGTTTTGAGATGTCAAAATCTCCTTTAATCTCTATGGGTTCATCATCTTCAATGTAGGTAGAGCAAATAAATTTTGTGTAACTACATCTTATGGGAGTAATAATTGGGTTCACGGTTTTTCCTTCCTCCTCTGTAAGGGTCATGCCATTATACTCCTTTATTTCTCCGTCATCGAAAATAACTCTAATATAAAGGTCGTTATTATCAAAACTCCAACCATCATACATATCTTCGTAGAACTCATCGGGAGATGAAATCTCACACAATTTGTCGTAATCTATTTCCTCTCGTTCTTTTGGAGTCATTTTCGAGAACGCATCCTTTATATCTGCATAAAAGAAATCTTCGTAACCCGCATACAAGGTTGCTCGACCAGAGACTTCAATATGAGCAATTCTTCTGATGGTAGTATTTGATTTCATAGTGTCGACCAAGTTTTTTTCCAAATGTTTCTTCAAAGGTATCATTTTATTTTCATTTATTTCTCAATTTGCAACACAATCTGTCCGTCAATCACCACTGCAAATAGTTTGTATTCTAGGTTCTCGATGTATATTCCGTCTTTTGAAAGGTCAATCCCTTTGACTTTTTCGTATTCGGAACAACTGTAACCACATAGTGAATACATATCGTCCTCGAAATACTTAATGACCTTTCCGTAATACTTATTAGGATATCTGCTCTCAAACTCACGTTCGTCCATCTCACCGACATCTACCATATACGCAGAGTGAATGAGTTGAGGGTTGTATCTCGTTTCGAGAGGGTGATAATAGAAGGTCTTGTCCTTCTCAATAATGTCTTTGTCCATATTCATATCATTAATTTGCTTGCACAGTAAGATATGTAATCTTACCCGATTGTTTACTTAAATAATAGGGAATATAGAAAGAAAAGGGACACGGTTTATTTGTGAAAATAGTTCACTTTTTTACTAAACTTTTTCCTCGTTTTTGATAAGTATATGTAGAAAGAGAAACAAATATTACAATGATTTAAAACCGCAAGATTATGGCAAATTTTAGAAAAACCATCCTTTTCGTTAATGCAGATAGTGCTAAACGCATTTCAGAGATCAAAGACTATCTTCGAAGTGATTGCTCTGAACTAGATTTTAACAAGATTCGTCTTATGCCAGAAGACCTGAATATTGAGGATTCTTTTTTGGGGAGAATAAATATAAACCGTCTCGACAATACTGTAAAAAAAAGAGTGCTGGCACACATGACCATGGAAAAAAGGCAAAAGGGTGTGCTTCTTAAAAAGAAGTATCAGGAGAATGTTAGAAAACATGGATATGCTACCTGGTATGAGTGGAGAATTAATAACTGGGGAACAAAGTGGAATGCTTTTAATGTCTCCGTAAAACAGAACACTACGACGGAACTTGAATATCATTTTGAGACTGCAAATGGACTCCCGATAGATTTGATTATAGAACTTTCACGTATTTTCCCGGATGCCAATTTTACGTTTGGTTCTTTTGGAGAGTTCCCTGAAGAACCTTTCTACAAGGGTTGGGTTATGAATGGTGAATTGTTATATGATAGTACTATTATTGAGGGAGAAACACAATCTGAGAGCATTTTCTCTATCTCAAAGAAGGAACTCGTCGTGCTTTCTTCTAATGAAGATGTATTCATGTGGACTGCGTTCATTAACACTGGAGGGTTCCCTGTTCGTTATAAAGAATATAGTAATCGTTGATATGATAATACTCGGAAGAAAGAAAGATTTGAAATCTTTCTTTCTTTTTTTTAAATATCCTAAAACACTTTGTTAATTATTAGCAATTTAGAAGGATGAATAAATGGAGAAAGTTGCACTATTAGTCCGGGTCAGCACGGATAAACAGGATTATCAAAGACAGATTGTCGAACTAACACAGTATTGCTCAAAGGTCGGATGGGAGGTATGTGAGACATTCGCAAACAAAGTAAGTGGGATAAAGAAGAACGAGGACAGAGAGGAAATCCAATCACTGATTGAGTATGTAAAGACTAACGAAATCCGAAGGGTGGTCTGTTTGGAGATAAGTAGGTTAGGAAGGAATACGTTGGAGGCACTGAAAATCATTCAGACACTTAATGAGAACGGAGTCAGTCTGTATGTGAAGAACTACAATCTGGAGACCTTAACGGAGGATGGGAAGGTCAATCCGATTGCGAGTCTTATTTGCACAATCCTATTGGAGATTGCGTCAATGGAGAGACTGACTATCAAAGAGAGGATGGAGAGTGGACGGAAACAGTATATTGAGAAGTGCCGGAGAGAAGGAATTAAGATGGGCAGACCTGCGACCTACCGAAAGAGTGAAGAATCCTATAAAGAGCAATACCAAAAAGAGATTTCCTTATTGAGAAAGGGAATCTCTTTGAGTAATGTGTCCAAGATCACTGGGACAAGTATCAATACTTTGAGGAAGGTTAAGAGTCTGTTTGGATAGAGGTTTTTGGGTGGTTGAAATTATTAATCCTTATATCGTGTTAAGAATGAATGACTTATATGAATTAATAATTTGAGCAGGTAGAATCCATGGGTCTGGATTAGTTCTTTTATATATATAACTCTAACCAGTTTGCTGGGTTTGGTCTGACAAAATTATTAATCCTTATAACCGAGTGACAATGAACCGATTATAAGGATTAATAATTTAAAGTGTTCAGAACGGCAGTTCTTTCGGTTTTTTTTCAGTTGTATCGGAGAATATGATATGGATTCTCCAATCTTTGGATATCTCATTCCAGATATCCAACCCTAACTGATTCTTTTTCTTTTTGAAGGTCAGTTCGTCAATAAGGTACTTATCAAATTGTAGACGAAAGGTCTCTAACTGTCTTTGCTTTCCGACCCAAAGGTCATTGTAGTCTGATTTAAGTAGTTTTATCAAATCTGACTGCGACACAAAGTTTAGTTTTACCCCATTGAACGGATTGATAGTAAGTAGTAGTAAATCATCGAAGAATGATTGCCCCCACTTATCTTCCCAATAACCACCATTGAAGTATTCCAACCGATTCTTCCCATCTTCTTCCTCATACTTCCTCATCTCCAAAACCGAAGGGTCTTTTTCCTCCATCTGCAAATACTTATTGAACTCTCTCAGACTCTCCAAATCCGAATTTAGTTTTTGGTTTTGTTTCTCCATTTTGGACAACTCTCTTTGCAGGTTTTGGATAGTGGATTTCTGGGATTCTATAGTCTCTTTAAATCCATCTATAATTGATGGGTCAACAGTCTGTTTCCTTAATGACGTTGACAGTTCTCTGATGGTGCGATTTGCCTCCTTATATTTCGTCTCCCATTCTCCCTTTTGACGTTGTAATCTATCTACTTTCTGGTATATCGTTTCCCTCATAAGAATAGTTAGAGTGTATTTGTTGATATAATATATCCAATCACAGAATCTTCTTAACATCTTTTTTACACCGTCACTAAAGATTCCATATCCTTTTGGTAATTATCTCTCAATAACCATAAATGAATGAGATATGGAAGACAACCAAAAACCGATTTGCTGTATTTGCGGAAGACCCTACGAAGGGTATGGGAACAACGCACAACCCATCAAAGATGGAAGATGTTGCGACCAATGTAACAAAGAAAGGGTATTACCCTCTAGAGTCTACGCAGTCCTCAGAATGAGGTATCGGAGAAACAACTTTTAATCAACACTCACTATGAAAGTCGGAGACAAAGTAAGAATCATCCATCTAAAAGGTGAAGACAACCGTTATGATGGCAAAGAAGGAGTCATAGAGCACATTGACTCAATGGGACAGTTACATGGAACCTGGGGTGGACTGGCAATCATCCCCGAAGAAGATGAATTCGTATGGTTAGGATAGACACATCTAATCTCAGTGGACGACTCAACGAAGATATTGAGTCTGTCGTCAATCAACTGCTATTCATCTACTATGTGGCAGACTACCGACCTACAAAAGACGAACTTTTGAAAGGGTTTGAGAAGGCAATAAACAACTATTACGACAATGATGACAATTGAAAATTGGAATATTGAAGAAATGACGGGATATAAACCCGTCACTTCTTTTTATATGGACTTTAGTTTCGCAGATATATTCGGTCTGGATGCTATTCAGGACACCTACAACCGTGCGTTCAAAGAGTGGAAGACCAACTACAAATACATTACAGAACTTGCGATGGTTCTCAACTGGAAGATTTGGAGATGGTATGATGAAAAGTATGAGTTTGCTGCCCTCTATGACAAACTCTGGAGAGAGATTGACGAGTGGTGTATGGATAACCTAAAAGGAGAAGAATTGGACTACTACATACAGACAACGGACTAACTATTTATAGGATTCTCTCAATTCTCTTGCTATCTGTGTTCACAGACAAATGGTGTTCTACCATCATTGAGAGAATCCTTCTTTTATGTTATGGATACGATTCAAGACTATCACAGATTTGCGGATAAGATAATGGACTTGGTTTCTGACTATCTCCGTTTCAGCAACTGGACAGATCCAGACGATGGAATCTATGTTGATATAGAGAACGAAGTGTCACTTATCAACCGAAAAGATATCACGGACACAGATAACTTCTATCCGATATCCACCTTCATCATTAAAGAAGATGGAAAGGAGTGGGTAAGTATTGACAGTATTGACGACATAACGGCAAAGTATATCTTTGTGAGGTAGTATAACCATCATAGTTAAAGATTTGGAGAGTGGAAACACCCTCCATTTTTTGTGTGTCTCACAAAGAATCACTACCTTTGTGTATTATGCCCAATTATGGGCAAATAATGAGCAAGGAGCAATCTTTTAGTATTATGGCAGATATTTTATCACTCTTTTCTGGATGTGGAGGTCTTGACCTTGGATTTGAACAGGTCGGAGATTATCATACTGTTTGGGCAAATGACTTCAAGCACGAAGCATGTGAGTCATTTCGTATGCACTTTGGGAATGTTATTAGGGAAGGAGATGTCGAAGAAATTGACCCCTATAATGACCCGACAATTCCAGATTGTGATTTGATTTTAGGAGGGTTCCCTTGTCAAGATTTTTCTATCATCTGGAAACAACCCGGACTTGATGGTACTCGAGGGAATTTATATAAGAGTTTTCTCCGTTTTGTTGATGCAAAGAAACCGTTAGCATTTGTGGCAGAGAATGTGAAAGGAATTCTTACTGCCAATGGTAAGAGGGCAATCAAACAGATTATTGAAGATTTTCAAAACATAGACCCCGGATATGTCGTGATACCGCACCTATATAATTTTGCCGACTATGGGGTTCCTGAATTTCGTGAACGTGTATTAATCGTTGGTATCCGTTCTGATACTGGATTTGATTTCCACCATCCAAGACCAACACATGGTGACGGTGAGGGATTGCTCCCCTATGTGACTGTCGGGGAGGCATTCCAAGGAGTAGAAGATGTCCCCTACAATAATGAACATCTTCGAATTAAAGAAAGGACGGCACACGTGATTAGTCTCATTCCAGAAGGAGGTAATTTTACAGATATCCCTGCCAACAGTCCGTATTACGTTCATGGAATGATAAGTCATGTGTATCGTCGCATCAACAGAAATGAACCGTCTAAAACGATCATTGCTCAAGGTGGTGGCGGCACATGGGGATATCATTATCCAGAGAATCGACCCTAGACCAATCGTGAAAGAGCAAGAATACAATCATTCCCGGATGATTTTGTGTTTTATGGAAGTACCACGGAAGTGAGACGTCAAATTGGGAATGCGGTTCCTCCTGTTGGTGTGCACGCACTTGCGAATGCATTAAAACCACTTTTTGATGGGGAGTATGAAAGAATCGACCTTCGTAGAAGATTCGAAGAATTACGTGAAATGCCATTTGAACAGAGGTATAGACAGATTCTGCATCTTTGATATATGGAACAGTTATTCACACGAAACCCTATTCTTCGTTCTTTTTCATACAAGTCCGTAAATGAATTTAGAACGAATCTAATCAATATTGCATCAATTTTTAATATTGCAACGGGGTTTATTTCTGGGGACTCTCTAGTGGAGTTAAAAAGAATGGTGTCTTTTCGACACGGAGATTTGTTTGTAAATCTCTTTGTCGGAATGAATTATTTAGAGGGTTTCACACAACTTCAATACTCTACTCTAAAGGATTTGGATTCTTTTCTTAGGGATAATAATTGGGGACGGGTATTTGTGTCCCCGAACGCATATTTTCATGGGAAATTATATTCCTTTACCGACAGTTCAAACAACTGTCTGGGTGGTTTTGTGGGGTCTTCAAATTTGAGTAGTTTTCTATCAACAAATCAGAGTTATATTGAATCGGATGTTTTCTTCGAAGGAGGAGAGGCAGAGTTGGTAAACGAGAACATCATACATGTGATTAACGACCTCGGAGTAAGATTTAACGAAGTTGACCCAATTACTCAGTTCTTGCCACCGGAAACAGATCTGCTAAGAGGAAATGAGAGGGTGACTAAATTAACCGATGAAGAATTCAATACTGCAATATCCACATTAACTAATATTACTGTTGAGATTCCTCTTAAAACCGAGACGAAAAGTAACTTAAACACCTATTTCGGGGCAGGGAAAACACCCGGAAGATACAGTCCTCGTAGTTGGTACGAAGTGGAGATTATCGTACCCAAAAACACCCCTCATGTAGAACATTTGCCCGATAAACACTTCGGTCCATTTAAAGTAATCACACCAAATCATTATATGTTCTATTGCGAACGGCAAGGAGATTATAGTAAGAATTTGCGTTCATCTGGTGATTTGCGAGTTCTTGGCAAGTGGATAAAGGGAGAAATGGAGAATGCCGGGGTTATTCAATGTGGTGAGATGGTAACCCAAGAGACACTTAACAGGTTTGGCAAGTCCAAGATTGTATTTACAAAGTCTTCCAGTGACTTTTGGTATATCTCTCTTCAATAACAATGTCTTATCTACAGTCATACATTACCGGTATTGATAATCCCGGATTAGTTGACTCTATTGTCAAAACCTGTTCAGAGGTTTATAATAACGTGCAGTCACACTACACGTTTAAAGAATCCATCACAGGGTTATTGCTCGGGAATGTCCAGAGTGGGAAGACCGGACAGATGTTGGGAATAATCTCTAAAATGGCAGACGAGGGGTATCGTCTTTTTATCCTTCTTACTACCGATAATGTTGATTTACAAAGACAGACTTACAACAGAGTATTTAAATCTCTTCCTTTGTTTTCCGTTCTTACCGAGAGAGACGAAGAGAAGTTTAGGACACTCAATCAAAGTAAACCAATTGTGATTGTTTTAAAGAAGAATACCAGTGTTCTTAAACGATGGAGAGACTTGTTGATTGCAACCAATACTTTCAGAGGGTTACCCCTTGTAATTTTTGATGATGAAGGGGATGCGGCAAGTCTTAACACTCTGGTTAATCGTCACCGAGTCAGTACTATAAATAGTAGACTAAACGACATAAAGCAAACAGCATCTTCTTCTCTTTATTTTGAGGTAACTGCAACTCCTCAAGCAATCATTCTTCAATCCATCATTTCTGACTGGAAACCATCATTTACCAATTATTTCAGACCCGGGCAGGGGTATTTAGGTGGTAATTTTTTCTATTCTGACCCCAGGTCCTACTGTATTAGATATACCGAAGAGGATGAATTATCCCAAGTATTAGAGGACGACGATATTCCTTGTCCTCAGGGTTTGAAAGACAGTATCAATTCTTTTCTCGTAGTCTGTGCACATAAAAAACTGAACGGAGAGAATAACTGCAATTTTATGATTCACCCAAGTACAAGAATCTATATCCATAATAGATTCAAAGACGTGGTGGATTCTCAACTTAATTTATTACAGAATTCTACAGGGGACGATGGGTTTGAAGAGTCGTTAAAAGAGATCTGGTGTGACTTACAAAGGACCCGACCCGACCTTGAACCATTCGAAGATATTAAAGAGACAGTTATCGAATTGTTAGACAATGAGGAATTGTTCGTTATCCCTCTTAATTCTAAGAGTTTTGTCTGTCGAGATGCGGATAATCCTGATGCACTGGACTTATCCAAAGGGTTTAATATAGTAATTGGGGGTAACACTCTTGGGAGGGGGATTACTTTCCCTCATTTGCAGGTCGTATACTATTGCCGTTCATCAAAGAAACCTCAAGCAGACACTTTTTGGCGGCATTCTAGGGTATTCGGATATGATAGAGAGCAAGAACTCGTAAGAATCTATATTCCCGAATCATTACATAAATTATTTGTCGAGTTAAACAGGGCAAATGAGGTTATCATTAAGCAGGTTGAGAATGGTGTAGATAGTTGTCAGATTATTTACCCAAATACGATACAACCTACACGGAAAAACGTTCTGGATACAGGTTATCTCAACATTGTTGCCGGAGGAGTAAATTATTTCCCGGATTACCCGATTGAAGAAAACACAAATCAAATAGACTCTATCATCGATGATATTGATAGTGGTAATGATATTATTTCAGTCTCGAAAGATGTCGTTGTTGACATTCTAAAGTACTGTGGCAGTACAGATAAAGAAGACTTCGACAATGCGAAATTTCTCTCTTGCATTGAAGCACTGGCAGGAAAGAGACCCACAACAAAGTTCAATCTAATCATCCGTAGAGACCGTGATATTAGTAAAGGGACAGGTACATTGCTATCCCCTAATGACCGAATTCTTGGAGATAAACACTCAAATGATGTGGTCTTGACTCTATATAGGGTGCGTGGAAACAAGGAAAAAGGATGGAAAGGATTACCATTTTGGATTCCTAATATTAAACTGCCGGAAGGTTTCTGTTTTTACGACTCTAACTCCATCGTGCAATAAATGCCAGACACCTTAACCCCACAACAAAGACATCGTTGTATGTCAAACATTCACTCATCTTCCACGAAACCGGAAGTGAAGTTGAGGAAGGAGTTATGGAGTAATGGGTATCGATACAGAAAGAATGATAAGAGATTGCCGGGCAGTCCCGATATCGTTCTCCCAAAACATAGAACAGTTATCTTCATTCACGGTTGTTTTTGGCACGGTCATAAAGGGTGTAAGTATTACACTATCCCTAAAACAAACAGAGAGTTTTGGGTTGGGAAGGTGGAGAGAAATCAAAAAAGGGATGAAGATGTCTGGAGACAGTTGGAGGCAAAGGGTTGGTCTGTTATCATCGTTTGGGAATGTGAGTTGAAGAAGGAACAGTTTGAAGAAACCATTAAGAGAGTTGAGAAGGAGATTCTTTCAAATGGAGAGTTATACAGACTTCAAAAAGAGGAGAGACGGAAAGAACGTGATAAGTGGTTATCGGAGAGACGATTCCAGAAACTTAAGACAGAATCATTACTTAATGCTATAAAACACCTCTGATTAATGTCCAAACCATACTCCGACAAACAGTTCACAAAGGATATCATCAAACTTATGAGGATAATCTTCCGCAGATTATTCTCTGCCACCTCGATTAATGAGGTAAAGGAAGAATTCGGAATGTTGGAAGGGTTGGCAACGAACCCTAACTGCCCGAATCCAATAAAGACTATGTGTGGGTTGGCATATCTGATGGAAGATAAAGAGTGGTATGATGTGAAGAAAGGTATGGACATCATTAAGACGGCGGCAGAAAGTGCGGAAGACAGAGAACCGTTATGTTGGTTTGTATTGGGGCAGTTGTATCTACATGGAAAGAAAGGACTACCTAAAGATACCGTATCCGCAAAGTATTGGATAGATAAGTCTGCAAAGGTGGGTTATACTCCTGCACAGAATATGATGGAAATCCAATGGGGAAATAACCCCGAAGGTTTCTTAGATTGGTTTGAGGATAAGATGGAAAGAAAGAGACCTAATTGGATTGTGTGGGTGATAGGTGGAGTCATACTGATTATTCTCGCAATATTGCTATTTAAACACTGATATACGCAAATAAAAAGGTGGAGATATATAATTCTTCACCTTCTTATTTACTCTGTGATATAACTAGTTTTTGCGAGGAGGGACTTCTCTGTATTCTTCAAGTTTCCTTTTCATCAACTCTATTAGGTTTTCGTAGTTTCCGATTGGATCTATTGAGTTTTCCGGGTAGCAAACAAACCATTGACACTGCTGGTCTCTATCATTTCTTTGTTCATCTTCTTCACATAGGTATATGAATTCTTTACCTTCATTTAAGTTGACTCGGATACATTGTGCATCCATATATCTATCCCATCCTTTTGCCCAAACATTAAGATATATGTATTCGTCTCCAAATAAACGAATGACCCACGAACCGAACCTATTATGAAACTTGTTTGCCCAATCACGGTATGACCGTTTCAGTTCATTGAGGTAGTTTTCTTTTGCAGAACGATAGATATCGGAATAATTACTCATAATACTGTGTTTTTAAGTGTTTAACTGTTGATTCTCTTTCTACATATATTTATCAAAACCGAGGTGAAAGTTTAGTAAAAAAGTGAACTTTTTGAACACTATTTTTGTGAGTTTCTGATTGACGGTTAGGCATTTGAATAAAATGATAGAGGACGAGATTCACATCTGGTCCTCTATCCGTATTCTAAACAAATATATCAGTTAAAGACTGTGGAGTCATCTCGACTGCATATATATTTAACAAAACACCATTGAAAATTTAGTAAAATAATGAACTATTTGCATAAAAAAACGACCTTGCTATCTAGCAAAGTCGCCATGAGAATTATATAATTATATCGGGATTAATCCCTCTATTCCACTTTCTCGATTTTGGTTATCGTGATGGAATTATCTAGACTTGTCCAACCATTCTTATCCTTAACGAGTCGATAATTCTTTATCCCTTCTACCGTCACTTTGTCTCCTTTCCCAATAGTCTTAACGATATCCATTGGCACAGTCTTGATGTCGGATTTAAGACAATACCATTTCGTATTGCTGAAAAGATTGCCATTTTGATTCCTAATAACATCTCCAACGAGCAATGATAGTTCGAGAACACTATGATTCCATCGACACCTACTAACTGTGCCGGTAAGTTTTAGTTTTTCCTTCGTCATATTATCATTCTTTCAGTTAAACATATAGAGTGTTCGAACCACTCCTTAACATATATTTAACAAATGAACCGTTAATCTTTAGATATCAGTTGTATATCTTTTGGAATCTTTTCGGGTCATTCAAAAAACAATACATCATATCACAGTATTCCTCCAGAACGTTATCGGAGTTCTCCTTTGCACAGAGGAATAGTTCATTCAAGTTGCTATTTAATTCATTAACAAGGTTATCGGTATTATCCATATAGGGTTGTGTTTGTTTCTGTATAAACATATTGAAATACAACCCAGTCTTTAGGGGTTATGGTGGAATTTTGATTGATTTCCACCCTTATTCTTATACTTATCCTTAATCTATCTATTGCTTGCCGCCACGAGCATGAATGAGGCGGGATAAACTATCTTGCTGCGGAGCCGCGAAATACCCACGCATCTGTCTTCCAAGGGTGCGCGAAGCGCTTCAATTACAGCTTTGGGAGCGTTGGCGAATTCATCTGCAAAGAGCACCCCGTTATGGGCCAGCGAAACCTCTCCGGGAATAAGATTGTCCCCATTGCCGCCGCCCACTATCGCCGCCATGGATGCGCTGTAATGCGGAGCCCTGAAAGGCCTTTGCCTTATGAGGCCGATGGTGCGCCCTTTGCCTGATATCGAGTAAATTTTGCTCGTCACCAAGGATTCTTCCATTGACATTGGCGGCAAGATGCCCGCAAGAGCTTTCGCAAGAGAACTTTTTCCACTCCCCGGAGGCCCTATCATTATGATATTGTGTCCGCCTGCTACCGCAATCTCCGTCCCTCTTTTGGCGCCTTCCTGCCCTATGATGTTTGCAAAATCCATATAGTTAGGATGCTTTTTCGCCTTTATTGAAGCGGCAAGCTGTTCTTTGTAAGCGGCGGTATTCCAGATGAGCAGGTCTTCGCAAGGCTTCCTGCCTTCCAAGATTCTCAGTACTTCGGGAATGTCTTTCACTCCGTAGATGCGTGTATTGCGGTATTCCACCGCCTCCAAAGCCGATTGCAGCGGAAGTATGCAGCCTGCAAGCCCCTTTTTAATGGCAAGTTCGGCATAGGGCAGGGCGCCCGGCACCTCTCTGACCGAGCCGTCCAAGCCCAATTCGCCCATAATAAGGTATTTGCCGAGTTCGGGCAGATTCCTTTGGTCCGAACCGGCGATTATACCCATTGCAATAGGGAGGTCGTAGCCGGACCCGCTCTTATGCATATCTGCAGGAGCTAAATTAATTACTATCTTCTTCCCCGGAATATGAAAGCCCAAACTTTGCAGGGCTGTGATGGTGCGTATCAGACTCTCCTTTACCGCCACATCCGCAAGACCCACCAAATGGATGCCTATCCCCATATTGATATTCACCTCTACCGTTACCGGAATGGCATCTATCCCTACGCACTTTGCCGCTGTAATGTTAATTAGCATATGTCGATAAATTTTTAAATTTGCATTATCTATGGAAATTCTCATAAAAGACCTTTCAGGGATCGATGCCGCAGCGAAGCAATTCCTCGAAGCCCTCGGGCAGCGCAGGATAGTGGCTTTTTATGCTCCCATGGGGGCCGGTAAAACCACTTTCATTACGGCTGTTTGCAAAGCGCTTGGGGTGAGAGACGATGCCGTAAGTTCGCCGAGCTTTGCGATTGTCAACGAATATCGCGGCTCCGACGGCCAGAGCATTTTCCACTTTGACTTTTACCGTATCGACAAGATTGCAGAGGCCCTTGATATAGGATTCTTTGAATATATCGATTCCGGAAACCTGTGCCTCATAGAGTGGCCGGAAAATATTGAGGAAATCCTCCCCGAAGAAACTCTTCGTGTCCATATTACCGTCCTTTCCGACCAAAGCCGTCTCCTGAGCTGGGAAGACTGAGCTCCACATTCACTCCTGTAAGATACCCGTTGAAAGGGAATTCCCTCCACTTCCGCCCGTTTTTAAAAAGACAGGGCCTCTCTCCTTTTACAGATGATGCCGCAGCATAGATGTTGCCATGGCCGGTATTGATGCATTCTCTTGTAAATACAAAAGCATCGGGTACGCTGAAAATACTTTCAAAATCCCCTATGCTTGATGTCCTTCCATATTGCATATTCAAAGGCCTGTTGCGAATGCCTATTATTTTTTCTCCGCATTCGCAGATATAGAGGTCCTGTCCTTTTAAAAATAAATTTCTGTTTCTTTCCATCATGGTGATTTGGGTAAAGCCATCATAAGTTAAATTATTTACGGAGCCGATTACGGCCGCATCTCCCAATAAACGCATTGCAAAAAAGTCATTTTTCACCTTGCCCATGTAGTGTAGACTTATTGTTTTTCCATCGAATGAGCAGTAGATACTGCTACCATCTGAACTCACCAAATACCTCACCCCCTCTATCATACGGCAGTCCAACGCCTCTTTTGCATAATCAGGCAGGCTTATAGTCTTAACCACACCGTCTTCCACAAGGTCGAGGCCTTTGCCGTCGATGAAGCAAAAATAGATGTGACCGCCGTCTTCATAAAGGGCAGGGGCATT
>Ga0255340_1002567_pt1 | contig 20839 bp, 18 predicted proteins | sample wastewater_treat_7_FD_192417 | JGI IMG/M metagenome (GOLD analysis project Ga0255340, IMG submission 192417) | Wastewater microbial communities from Lulu Island WWTP, Vancouver, Canada - plant10 | ecosystem: Engineered > WWTP > Wastewater > Unclassified | place: Canada: Vancouver, British... | reverse complement strand
TCCTCGCCTACGACGGTACTGATTTCTCAGGTTTTCAACGCCAGGGAAAAACACGAACTGTCCAGTTGGTGGTTGAAACTGTTCTTAGGGAGCTGGGCTGGCAGCAACCCGCCATGCTTTTCGCAGGCCGCACCGATGCAGGTGTGCACGCCTGTGGACAGGTGGCGACAATCTCACTGGATTGGCAACACTCATCTGCTGATCTGGTAAATGCGTTGAACGCCCGCTTACCCGATGATGTTTCGGTGATCGAAGCCAATGTGGCTCAAGCGGAATTCCATCCCCGTTATGACGCTTCAAGCCGCACGTACCATTATCACCTTTACCAGTTACCCGTGAGGCAGCCCCTTTTGGAGCGTTACGCCTGGCGCATCTGGCCTGAATTGGACCCGGAAAGGCTCGACCGGGCAGCAAGCAGGTTCATTGGCAGGCATGATTTTTGCGCTTTTGGCAGAGCCATGAAGAAAGGGGGCAGCACGACACGCGAAGTGTATACCAGCCAATGGATGAAAACCCCAGAAGGTTGGCGGTACGAAGTCGAAGCGAACGCGTTTCTTTATCACATGGTCCGCCGGATGGTCTTTATACAGGTGCAAGCCGCCAGCGGAGCTGATGAAAGTGAGATTGAAACAGCATTACGAGAAGGCCGCCCGTTAAAACCGGGCCTGGCACCAGCCCAGGGGCTCTTTCTGGTAAATGTGAGTTATGCAGGTCTTACGCGTGAGCGTTGCGAGGATGAAAAAAATTAATCAATGGCGAGGGATATACCCCGCCAATGGAGATGAGAAAGTGGACAAAACTTACGTCCTCAAAGGAAAACAGGAACCTGAATGGTTGCTGATCGATGCGACCGGTCAGGGTGTGGGGCGCCTGGCGACCCAGATTGCAGCTTACCTGCTCGGTAAACACAAACCGACTTTCACCCCCGGGGTGGATATGGGTGACGCAGTGGTGGTGATCAACGCGTCAAAATTAGACATCACCCAGAAGAGGCTTGACGAAAAGAAATATTACAGGCACTCAAATTACCCGGGTGGGTTAAAAACAGTGGTAATGAGAGACCAGATGAAGAATCACCCGGATCGTGTGATTACGGCGGCCGTATGGGGCATGCTGCCACATAACCGAATGGGGCGCGCTTTATTGAAGCGTCTCAAAGTTTACGCTGGCGGAGAGCATCCGCACGCGGCTCAAAACCCGAAACCGGTTGCTTAAAGGAGCTGGAAAGATATGTCGAGTCAGTATTATGAAGGTGTTGGACGCCGCAAAGAAAGTACCGCCCGGGTTCGCCTGATGAGTGGCAACGGAAAATTTACCGTAAATGACCGTCCAGTAGAAGAATATTTTCCGCGCACGGGCGATATGGAAGCCATCTTGGGCCCGTTGTCAGCCACTGAACAGGACCGAGCGACCTACGATATCACAGTGAGTGTTCGCGGCGGTGGTGTTAGCGGCCAGACCGATTCAGTTCAATTGGGGTTGGCACGCGCGCTAGTAAAACTTAACCCCGAAAACACCGCTCTACTGCGTAAAGGAGGGTTCCTTACCAGGGACCCGCGTGTAAAAGAACGCAAGAAACCAGGTCTCAAGCGGGCGCGTAAGGCTCCTACGTACACCAAACGATAGTCCCTGTCTGGATTTCATCCTGATATGGATGAGATGCGGTCATCAGGTGCGCCTGGACACCAGCGATCATCATTGATCCGGTCAAAGGCCCGCAGGATGACCGCGTCTTGCTTTTTCGAGAGCTTATGGAAGAAAAACGAATACACAATTTGTCAGTGCTGACTACAGGGGTGGAGCAAAGCGCCGTCATTCAAATGGCCGGCAAAGCGCATTTTTGCCTGGCGCGCGGCGAAAGCGCTGCTGCATGGCTGGCAGCACAGGGCGTTACGACGGTAGAGCAGGTTGGAGAAAAGCCCTCATTGAATTTCAATGCCAGCCAATGGCGCGAGCGGCTTTTCGCCAGGATTCCCTCCGGAGATACGCAGTTCTCCGTTTTTTATGCAACATCCATCCAGCCCGCTTTGCTTGACCGCCTGGCCGGAGAACTGGCAGGCATCTCCAGGACAGTGGAATGGCTGGACGGCGCTGCGTTGCCACACAACTTGCCAACGCAGGCAGCTGGACTGCTGGGCGGTTCTTTACAATCCATCGATATTTTGGCCCTTATAAATACAGATTACCCGGTTTTTTCACCCGCTTTACCTGTGCTGATTCATTGCGCGGGGTTCGCCTCTCAAGTGGCCCATCTCAGCAGCATGCTGGCACAGGTTTACCCGCCCGAACACCCGCTTTTTATTCGTATGGAGAAACCCGGGAGCGCTGTTCCCTGGCAAGAAACAACGCTCGCAGGACTGCAGGGTTTACCCGAGCGGGTTGACGCTGTTTTCATCGCGCCCTGCGCGCCGGATACCTCGCTGGAAAACTTTATGCAATTGATCGCCCGGCTGCGCGCACCGGATGGCTGCCCTTGGGACAGAAAACAGACCCATGCGAGTTTGCGCCCATACCTGTTGGAAGAAACTTACGAAGCGTTGGAACAGCTTGATAAAAACAACATGGAGGGGTTGAAGGAAGAACTGGGCGACCTGCTGCTGCAAATTGCGCTACATGCCCAAATCGCAGCAGAAGCAAATACTTTCAATATCACGCAAGTATTGCAACAAATCAACCGAAAAATCGTTTCAAGGCACCCGCATGTATTTGGTTCAGTGAGCGTAAAAAATGACCGGGATGTGGTACAGAACTGGGAAAAGCTCAAGGAACTTGAGCGTTCTGCTAAAGGCAAAGAGCAGCATTCCAGCCTTCTGGATGGCATCCCGCAGATCCTGCCCGCGCTGGCGCAGGCGCAATCCATTCAGGAACGCGCTGCCCGGGTGGGCTTTGACTGGCCGGACATTGAGCCGGTGCTTGCCAAGGTGCTCGAAGAAATGCGCGAGGTCAGCGAAGTGCAGAATGAGCGGGAACGCGCGCAGGAACTGGGGGATTTGCTCTTCGCTGTGGTGAATCTGGTGCGCTGGTATGGTGTGGACGCGGAATCTGCCTTGCGTTGCACCAACCAGAAATTCCGCCGGCGCTTTGCATACATCGAATCAGCGGCACAGATGACTGGTCGCGAGTTGCAAAACATGACCCTGGAAGAGATGGATACGTATTGGGAAGAGTCCAAGAAGCTGGATGAGCCCTGAGCAGGAAATATGGCAGAAAATGCCTGGGTTATAATTTGACAAACATAAAACGAGGGCAATGATGACAAAACCTTTGATCGAATGCATCCCTAACTTTTCAGAAGCCCGCCGGCCTGAAGTGATTGGCGCCATCATCGAGGCCATCCAGTCTGTTGACGGTGTGCGGGTTTTAGACCAGCACTCTGACCTGGACCATAACCGCACGGTCATCACCATGGTCGGCAGTCCATCTTCGATTGAAGAAGCAGCCTTTCAGTCGATAAAAACAGCCGCGGAACGCATCGACCTTGAGCAGCATCAAGGAGCACACCCGCGCATTGGGGCGGCAGATGTCGTGCCATTTGTCCCCATCTCTGGGGTAAGCATGAGCGATTGTGTAGAACTGGCAAAACGCCTGGGTAAACGGGTGGGAGATGAGCTATCAATACCTGTTTACTTATATGAAGAAGCCGCAACCACACCTGACCGGCAAAACCTTGAAAACATCCGTAAGGGGCAATATGAAGGATTGAAAGCCGAAATTAGCACACTGGCGGAGCGGAAACCGGATTATGGTCCTGCCAGGCTGGGCAGCGCAGGCGCAACGGTGATTGGCGCCAGGGCGCCTTTGATCGCTTTTAATATTTACCTCACTACCTCTGATACTGAGATCGCGCAAAAGATTGCGAAAGCGGTGCGGCACTCATCAGGGGGGCTGCGTTACGTGAAAGGTATGGGCGTGCTGGTGGAAGGGCTGGCGCAGGTTTCGATGAACCTTACGAATTTTCATAAAACGCCCATCTTCAGGGTGGTTGAAATGGTGCGACGTGAAGCACAGCGTTACGGCACGCAAATCCATCACAGCGAACTGGTTGGTCTCATTCCACAGTCCGCGCTCATCGATACAGCGGTGTGGTATACCCAGTTAGATCAGTTCGACCCAGAGCAGATTCTTGAAAGCCGCCTGTATTCCTCGCAAGAGGACCTCACGCCCGCGCCGAATAACCCGTATGCTTTTATTGAAGACCTGGCGAGTGGCAACCCTACCCCGGGTGGCGGTTCAGCCGCCGCGTTCAGCGCTGCTGAAGCGGCCGGGTTGGTGGCGATGGTTGGGCGAGTGACCATCGGCAAAAAATCTTACGCCGCGGTGGAAGCACAAATGCGCGAGATGATCGAAAAAGCGGATGATTTGCGGGCAAACCTGACCAGCGCGGTTGAAGAGGACGCCGCCGCTTTTAACAGCTTGATGCAGGCGCTGCGTTTGCCGAAGGCGAACGATGAAGAAAAAATGCGGCGTGAAAACGCGATGGAGGAAGCCACACTGCAGGCTGCAATGGTGCCTCACCGTGTGGCTGGTTGGGCGCTGGAAGTGCTGCGCCTTTCTCGCGAAGCGGTGGAGTTGGGCAACCTCAACGCTATTTCGGATGGGGCTTCTGCCTCCTACCTGGCTGCCGCGGCGATTAAAAGCGCCGGCATGAACGTGAAGATCAACCGCAGCGCCCTGAAAAACCCGTCCGCAGCCGATGGATTAATGGCTGATCTTGCCGCGTATGCACAGGAGATGAATGAGATCGAGCAGCACATCGCTCGGCTTTTACAGCAACGGGCGCAGTTTTAGGTTAGAAACACAGGAGTTTTCATATGGGCATCAAGGCTGACAAATGGATTAAAAAGATGGCGTTGGAAAAGAAGATGATTGACCCTTTCGTGGAAAGCCAGGTGCGCGAAGGAGTCATTTCGTACGGGTTATCTTCATACGGGTATGATATCCGCGTTGCCGATGAATTTAAAATATTTACCAACGTGAACTCTGCCATTGTAGATCCCAAGAACTTCGATACGCGCTCTATGGTGGATTTTCAGGGCGAGGTATGCGTGATCCCGCCCAATTCTTTCGCGCTGGCACGTACGATTGAATATTTCCGCATCCCGCGCTCGGTTCTCACCATCTGTGTGGGAAAAAGCACTTACGCGCGCTGCGGCATCATCGTCAACGTGACGCCCTTTGAACCTGAGTGGGAGGGCTATGTGACGCTGGAGATCTCCAATACCACGCCGCTGCCTGCCAAGATCTACGCCAACGAGGGGATCGCCCAGGTGTTATTCTTTGAGGGAGACGAGGTTTGCGATATTTCTTACGCAGACCGCAAGGGAAAGTACCAAAAACAATCCAGCATTCTCTTGCCAAGGCTCTGAAACCGGATATACTTGGTCGGATATGAAAAAGATACCTCGTAATGTTTTGATGAAGTTCACAGGGATAACCTTATGGGTGTTTTTGGCTGCCCAGCTGCTTTCAGGCTGCTCAGTAGCGCAATCCTTTATGCCCACTGAAACACCTACCAGTACAGCCACGCCGTTGCCTACTGCCACGCCACTGCCCACTCCCACGCCGACCGAAGTGCCTTTCTACCTTGATGCCGCGGTGATGCCGCTGAATCAACAGGCGCCGATATTGCTCTATCATCGCTTTATCCCAGATTGGGAGGCCAAGGATGCCATTACCTTCACGCGACTTTCCGAGTTTAAGAACGACCTGCAAAAGCTTTATGACAGCGGATTTTCGCTGGTTTCCCTTAAGAGCTGGATAGACGGCACTTATCTCGTGCCGCCCGGCAAAAAACCCCTGGTCATCACAATAGATGACTTCTGGTTTGCAGACCAAATCTATATCAGCGAAGATGGCACGCCTTCCCCATACTCGGGAATAGGCGTACTATGGCGGTTCGCGCAAGAACATCCTGATTTTGGGTTTAGCGCAGCCGGTTTTTCAAATATGGGGGATAAGTATTATGGTGACCGGCAAATTGGAGACAAGTTCTTTTATGGAGATAATCAAGACGCCATGTGGTTAAAACTTGGGCAAACCATCGCCTGGGCGATCGAGAATGGCGTTGAACCATATAACCACCTGCTCCAACACCCAATGCTGAGCAAGACAGCCGATAAAGATATTCAATGGCAAATTGAGGAGAACGACAGGCTTACCCGTTACTACCTGGAACTCGCGGGCAGAGGCGATCTGATCCCACGATTGGGAAATATGATTGCCCTTCCCTTTGGGGAGTGGCCAGCCACCTACAGCGGCATTGAGATCATCAAAAAGTATCAAAACCAGGAAGGCAAGCCTGTTGAAGCGATATTTGAAGCCTATCTGTATGCCGATAAAGAACTCACACCATCAGCCTTTTCAAATGATTTTAATCGTTATAACCTGGCGCGGTTAACCGCATCTGAAATTATGACGCAATGGTTATTGCAACAGGCGCCTGATTTGCCCGATGCGCAGTCTTGCCGGCTTGGCCCGCTGGCGCAGAACCAGGCGGACGACCAGGCGGTGATCCAGGGTTTAATTTCCGCAGCGATCCAGAGCGGCAGTTGTTTTGAAGGAGCGTACCATGTAGGGGAGCAGATCTTTCTCGCCCGTGATGGCGAAGTTGTTCCTTACTCGCCCCCTTCAATTATTGCTCCGTAAGAAATAAGGCTTGCCAAATGAACATGAAAGCCGCTGAATTTTCAGCGGCGTAATTTTGTATAATTACGATGCCGCTGTTTTCTGGAGGGAGGATGTTTCGAATTCAATACGCTATCGAGTATACATGCGAGGAGGCCCCCTTCACCCCTGAGCGTAATGTCATTACCTGGGTGTGGTGCACGCTTCGCGGCATGGCGTATGAGGCGTTCGATTTGTGCCAGGCACTCGGGCGTCGACAGGATACGCATAAGAGCGTAGTACGTCCACTCGGTTCGCTTTTCAATGATGGGGGTTTGGTCGTGAAGCCTCCTAAGCCTTGTGAGTTGGTTGCCAACCCTGCGAGCCGCAAACAGGATTTCAACACAATAGACTGGGAGTATCGAGAGACTTCACGAAGAGCAAACGCCTATATACGGTCGGGGGGCATTGTCAGCCTGCTGTTGACAATCTTCTCCAGTATGGAGAACGCTCAGTTCCGCTCGATTCGGCATTCTTCGTGTTCATCGGCGGTAACAGAAACAGGCATTGACAGGTTCCATCATGCGTAAAAGACTGAAAAAACTGGAGCGGTATAACCCGTTCAAAGACCGGACGCCCGTTCAGCGCTGGAACGCCGCCCAGTACCTGATGATCACCCTGTTGAGTTTTGCTGCTTCAATCAGCGGCACCAGGCTCTTTCTGGAGGTGACGGGATTTCCAAGGCTTGAAAGCGGTGAGATTCACATTGCTCATGTATTATGGGGAGGGTTGCTGCTATTCATTGGCGCGCTGCTGCCGTTGATATTGGCCAACGAGTGGGGGCTACGCCTTTCAGCGTTGTTGACCGGGTTGGGAATCGGGCTCTTTATTGATGAAGTGGGAAAATTCATCACCCAGACCAATGATTATTTTCACCCTGTGGCCGCCCCCATCGTGTATGTCTTTTTTTTGCTCACCGTTTTGTTGTTCGCATTCATTCGCAACCGGCGCAAATCTTCCAGCAGGGCAGATATGTACGAAATTCTGGAGCGGTTCAATGAAGTGCTGGACCATGATCTTTCTACAGAAGAATATCGCGGCTTGCTGCAACGTTTAGATAATGTGGTTGCAGCCGCTGAGCCCAGGTCATTGGTGGAGCTGGCAGAGAGTATGAGAGATTACCTCAAGGCAAACCGCTCCAGGGTAGTGCCTGATAACCCGATATTTATCGAGCGCATACGCGCTGCGCTGCAGCGATTCGAAAAGAACTGGCTTGTGCCTAAACGTTTTAAAAAAGTGGTGGTGCTTGGCCTTTTAATTTGGGGAGTTTGGGCATTAGTGTCGCCTATCGGCTATCTGCTGATCACCAGAGACGCCGCGCAATTATCAGCGTTTGTAGACCAGCTTATTTCTAACCGGCTGGTGCGCAACGCCAGTGGATTAAACTGGTTTGAAGCCAGGGTGCTCATCGAAGGAGGGGTGGGTGTACTGGCCATACTGAGCGCCATTATGGTCTTGTTTAAATTTGAGAAAAGGGGCGTAATGCTGGGAATTGTTGATCTCTTGGTGACGCTCACTATTGTCAACCCGTTGGTGTTCTACTTTGAACAGTTTTCCACCTTGATTGTGGCAGCATTTCAATTTATCCTCTTAATATTGCTCATTCGATACCGCAAGCGCCTTCAAAGAATGGAGAATGAATAATGGAGCCCGGTAACCTTCCCTATCCTGAATCCTACTGGGTTGTACCCGGTAAGCTGATGGCTGGTGAGTACCCAGGTAAATATGACAGCGAACGCACCAGGCAGCGGGTTGTTTCCCTGCTGCGCTGCGGGCTGAACGCGTTTATTGACCTGACCAGACCCGCAGATTCTTTCTTTCCTTACCTTCAAGTATTGAAGGCAGAAGCAGAGGATTTTGGATTGGAGGTCACCTGGCATAATTTTCCCATCGACGATTTTACCGCTCCGCCGCCAAAGTTAATGCGGCAGATTCTGGATGAGATAGATGCGCAAATCGCTTCAGGAAAGACGGTGTACGTGCATTGCTTCGCTGGAATCGGCAGGACAGGAACGGTGGTGGGCTGTTATTTGGTTCGCAGGGGTTTAACCGGGTCTGAGGCGCTGCAGCGAATTAATGAGCTGCGCAAGGATACACCAACCTGGTGGCACCGCAGCCCCGAAAGCCAGTCGCAGGTAGATTTGATCATGGATTGGAAAGATGGGACGAATCCGGCTGCCGACCAACGATGATCGATGAATCAGCAGCCAACATGGCGTCTATCTTGGTGTCTATCTTGGTTGACCAACCTGGCGCGTTGCGGTAAAATCCCTGTTCACATGCGTTGTACCCTTCGCATGAATTCTGCTTTGAAAGGGCTTGAACATGAAAGTACTGCTTTTAAAAGATGTATACAAATTGGGACATGCTGGGGATGTCAAGAAGGTAGCGGATGGATACGGCCGCAACTTCCTTCTCCCACAGGGTCTCGCGGTGCTTGCCACCGCCGGAGCGCTCAAGACCGTTGAGAAAATCCGTGAAAGGGCAGCTGTTGAGCGCGCCAAACTGAACCAGGAGATGAGCGGAGTGGCTGAGCTCCTTCAGGACCTGGAATTGCAATTCTTCAGCAAAGCGGGTGAGACTGGCAAGCTTTACGGTTCCATTACCAGCCAGATGATCGTGGATGAGATCCACAATAAACTTGCCATCTCATTGGACAGACACCAAATTGAAGTTGCCCCCATCCGCACATTGGGTGAACACCTGGCGACAGTACGTTTGACCGTTGACCTGAACCCGAAGATCAAAGTGCTGGTCAACCGCGAGGGAGAAGCTGCCAAGGTTTCTGCCAGGAAACAGAAGGTTGAGGAACCCATCATTGAAGCCGCCGCGGTTGTGGAAGAAACAATCACTTCCGCAGCCGAAGAAACAATGGCAACCGAAGAAACAGAAGAAAAAGCTGAATAAGGCGTTTTACCTGGATTGCCCAAATGACCGGCCAAATCAGCCAGGGGCTGAGGCCGGTCTTTCTTAAAATCGGTTAAGATTAAGACATGACAGTTGGTGAATACCTGCGCCGTATAAGAGAAGAAAAGCAAATCTCGCTGGAGCAAGTTTCCAGTGGGACAAATATCCGCGTCTACTATCTCGAAGCCATAGAAGCTGATAACTGGGAACAATTACCATCTCAAGCCCAGGGAAGGGGATTTGCCCGTTTGTACGCGGCTTACCTGGGATTGAGTTCTCGGGATGTGTTTGACGAGGTTGAACAGATGGCCCGGCATGAACTCGGGGGGGCGCCTGAAACCGAACCCGCGCTTAAGCAGCCCGCTGCCATTTTGGTCGAAAGACCACAACCTTTTGGCCAGAAACCAGGCAAAAAGCGGTCATCGTTAAGCGCCACCTCCCGGGAAAGAAATGAAGAAGCCTTGTCACCTGTGACGGCTCCCCCTGTTTCTCAGCGCATTTTCAATGAAATTGGTGTGGAACTTCGGCGGCAACGCGAAGCACTGGGCTTATCTCTGGACGATGTAGAACGGTTGACAAAAATTCGCGAATTCTATGTATTCGCGTTGGAGAACGGGCGGGTGGATGACCTGCCTTCCAGCGTGCAAGGCAGGGGAATGCTGAACAATTACGCGTCTTTTCTTAGCCTGAACGCTGATGCATTGCAAATGCGTTACGCCGAAGCTTTGCAGCAACGCCGCCTTGAAAAGCTGGAGCAAGAAAGAGTAGAAAAAAAAGAAGGGGTGGCGGTGATGGGCAAGGAACCGCTTACCGGCTGGCGCAGATTTTTAACACCTGACCTGCTGGTTGGCGGTATGGTCTTCTTCGTTCTGTTTTCGCTGGTCGTTTGGGGTGCGGTCAAGATGATCAACACCAGCATCCCGCGTACAGAGCCAACCATCAGTTCAATTTCGGAGATTCTAGTGGGCGAGACGGAAGACATCACCGCGCTGACTGATGAGCCCACCACCCAGTTGACTGAAGACACACCTGAAGCAACCCAGTGGATCAATGTTCCGCAGACAGATATGCAGGCGACCATCGCCGCGGTCGAACCAGGGCCAATCCAGGTGGTCGTGGTGGCGTATCAGCGGGCTTATATGAAAATCACCGTGGATGGCAATGAAAAGTTCAGCGGTCGTGTCATTCCGGGGAACGTTTACGCTTACACGGGTACCTACAAGATTTCGCTTATCACCGGGAACGCAGCTGCCTTGCAGGTGTATTACAACCAACAGGACCTCGGCGTGCTGGGCCCGTTGGGACAGGTGGCCGAAATTGAATTTACCCGCCAGGAAATGATGACGCCCACGCCGCGCTTTTCACCAACGCCCTCTTTAACGCCGCTTCCCACCCTGACCGCCTTACCGACCAATACCCCCATGCCTACCGCTACCGTACCCACGCCTACCATCACCCCGGCGCTCACCATAAAACCCTGAGGAAAACTGGATGAAGAGAAATTCTTATTACCTGGTTTCACTGGGCTGTGCCAAGAACTCGGTGGATTCGCAATCCATGGCCGTCTTGCTTGACCGGGATGGATATAAAGCGGTTGAAAAACCTGCCCAGGCGGAGGTGTTGATTGTGAACACCTGCGGATTTATTGAACAGGCGCGCCAGGAATCGATGGAAGTGCTGGCTGACCTGGCGCGGAGCAAAAAGACTGGCCAGTTGCTCATCGCTGCCGGCTGTTTCAGCCAGTTATACCGCGAGAGACTGGTGGAGATGGTGCCTGGCATCGATGGATTGATTGGCACGCGCCGTTGGATGGATATCGCTACATACCTGCATGAGCTGCGCGCCCATCCTGGAGAACCGCGCTACCATCTTCCCGAAAATCCCACGATTGGAACAGATGAACAGGGAGTACCCAGGGTTTCACTGCAAGGCGCCAGCGCCTACCTTAAAATTGCGGATGGCTGCCGCCGACCCTGCGCTTTTTGCTCCATCCCTCTGATCAAAGGACTACAGGTGAGCCGACCGCTGGAAACCATCCTGCATGAAGCGGAACTTCTTCAATCTCATGGCATCAAAGAGCTGATCCTCATCGCGCAGGATACCACTGATTATGGCTCTGACCTGGGGATGAAAGATGGATTGGTTCGGCTGCTCGAACAACTTCTGCCGCGTATCCCCGCAATCCCCTGGGTGCGCATTCTTTACGCCTATCCCGGGTATGTGACGGATGGGCTGATTGACCTGATGAGCAGCGCGCACCAGATACTGCCTTACCTGGATATGCCGCTGCAGCACGCTTCAGTGCCAGTATTGAGGGCGATGAAACGCCCCAGCAATATGGACTGGGTGCGCCGGACCATCGAAAAAATGCGCGCGCGCATCCCTGACCTGGCGCTGCGCACTACTTTCATCTCAGGGTACCCTGGTGAAACTGACGCACATCACCAAGAGCTGTTGGAATTTATCCGCGAAATGACTTTTGACCACCTGGGTGTTTTCCCCTTCTCCTTTGAGCCGGGCACCGTTTCGGCGCGGCTGGGCGACCCTGTACCCGCGGAGGTCAAACTGCAACGGGTGGAAGAGATCATGCGCCTGCAAGAACAGCTCTCCCTGCGGAAAAACCAGCGTTTTATCGGTTCGACGCTGGATATTCTGGTGGAGGGGCATGGCGACGGAATTTCAGTAGGGCGCAGTTACCGTGACGCGCCTGAAATTGATGGGCTGGTGCTCATTGATGAAGAGGTGCCGGTAGGGGAGATGACCCCGGTGACGATCACCGGCGCGTTAACGCATGACCTTAGCGGTCATCTCTACCGTCCCAGGTAAAAAACAACAGGATCAGCCCTGTTCAGGCGTGGCTGTGGGCGCTGATGGATCCGGTGTGGGGGTTGGCGTTTCAGGCGGATTTTGACAGAATTCTTCGGCCTGGGGGATCTTCTCCGCGAGCGCTGGCAGGGAGAAAATGGTTGCAGCCTGCTGGTAATTTGGTACGGCGCTGCAGTAATCTCCCTTGCGCTGATAAAAATCACCCAGGTAGACCAGGGCTTGCGCGTAGCGTTGAGAGACGGTGATACCCGAGGCGTCGCGCAGATTGGGCACCAGGCTGTGCAGTTCTGAAAATTGAGAAACCGCGTAAGTGTGCAGCACGGGGTTATCCTCGTCTACGTCTCCATAAGAAGCCGCTTTGAGATACCGGCTGGCCCAATCAAAATATCCCGCGGCATCCGTATCTATAGGCGCGATCTTTGACGCCAGCGCGAAACTGTAAAGCCCGGGTTCGAGATGCCCGGCCTGGATTTGAGCGATGCCGTGGTTACGCAGCGCCAGGTAGAGCATGCCGTCTACTTTCACCGCTTCATATTCAGGGTCAATATAGCGCATCTTCTCCAATGTGGTGTAAAGCCCTGGCCAATCTTTAGCCTTCAACTGGTTTTGCGCCTGGTTAAAGAGGATGCTGACCGAGGTGGTATCTTTTGTGGCTACAGGGGTGATGACAATTTCGGGCTGACCGGGGTCCTGTGTGGGAACCGCTTCCGCACTTCCCTGGCTTTCGGCGAGCGCCAGGCCAACTTCCACCAGTTTATCGGTGATGCCTGGGAATTCGGGATAGATGCCCAACACGTATTCATAACGCTTTTTGGCGGTCTCGAGCCGGCCTTCACGTTGATCGACCAATCCGAGCTCAAATTGCGTGGTGGCTGCGATAAGACGCTGGTTGGTCTGCTCGATGATCCTGGCGCGAATGGCAGATGCGTAGCCCACGCCTGCCCCGAACAATATCAGGATGAGCATGCCCAACAATCCCAACCATATCCATTTTCCGTGTTTCATCTTGCCCGCGGGAGGTTCGGTTTCAACAGGGGGTTCTTCGCCGCTGCCTGCGAAAGGTTGTGTTTGCGCAGAGTCTTTGAAAACGGGCTGGGATAAAACAGCCGATTTTTTTGGGTTTCGTAGAGCAGGTGCAGTTTGCGCAGTTGCTGGTTTGGGCGTGGGCTGATTGCGTTTTTTGATGGGAGCGGTCGCCCCTTCTGCGGTGGGCGCTTGAGAGGTCACGCTACGAGGTTTTCGCGCTGGAGGGGGGACTACCGGGATGGTCGCGTCAGCATCAAGGACGAGTGAGGATGCGGCTGAACGGGGTTTTCGTTTTACCGCAGTCTTTACAGGGATGGTAGCGCCTTCATCCATGACTGGTTTCAACCACGCTCCATCAGCATGGTTTGGTTGGGTATCCTCTGTGGAGGAGGGTTGAATTGGTTGGGTGTTATCCTGGTTTGTTTTCGACATGAGCGTAATTATACCGTAAGCCAGTGGAGGGTCAAATTGCTGCGTTTTTCATAATTGGGTGAGCAGTTTTATTTCGCGCCAGATCCAGGGGAGGCTGACCAGGATGCCGGCAAACATGGGAACTGAACCAGATATCAACGGGTGCGCATGCGCTTCGAGCAGGGTCACCCCCAACCACGTTACAGCGCCGGCGCTTACGCATCCCAGCAGCGCGCGACAGGCAGTGGAGCTGGGAACAATCGACACCCTGCCACTGCGTATGAGCAGCGCCAATAACACCAGCGCTTCCAGTGAAAAAATCAACGAATCGGTGAGGGCGATGCCTGGCGCGCCCAGAGGACGGTAAAACAGCGCTCCGCAAAGCGTGTAAAAGAGCACATTACCCCCTGCGGTTGCCAGCGGCACCCAGGCGTTTTGACTGGCATAGAAGGCGCGCGCGCTGACCTCCTTAAGGGAATGACCGAACAAGCCCAGCATAAACGCGGCGGTCACCCAGGCGAGCATACGGGTACCCGCAGCGCCAAAATCGAAAGCCAAGCCGAGCAAAGGCCTGAGCCCTGCTGCCAGAACAGCTGTGACGGGCAGCGTGAGCGCCAGCAGCGCCTTAAAGGCTTTGTCTATTCTTTCGCTGAACGCCTGCTTTTCATCGCGGCTGAAGTGTTCTGAAAGCGTGGGTAAAAGAGCCGTGCCGATGGCGGTGCCAATGAGCGTTTCAGGCACCTGCTGGATCATCCAGCCATAAGTCAACGAGGTAACCGCCCCCTCTGCCAGTCGTGATGCCAGGTTATCGCGGATGAGGAAGATGAGCTGGATAAAGAACATCGTTAGCAGGCGAGGGCCCATCAGACGCAGCACCTTGCGAACCGCTTCGTCACGCAGGTTCAGGCTGATGCTCCACTTGAAATGGTATTTTGCCAGCCCGGGAACCTGGATGGCCAGGTGCAATACCGCGCCGATAATCACCCCATAAACCAGCCCCTGTACGCCCAACCCGTAGGCAGGCAGGGTGAGCGGGCCAAGCCTGTAACCCTGCTCAGGCGAAAGAATGCCGACCCCCAAGATTTGACCGATGTTGTAAAAAAGCGGCGCCATTGCTGGCAGCAGAAAATGCTGGTTCGCCTGCAGACCGGCCATCACCAAGCCGCTGATGGAAAAGATGATGGTCGCGACGAGGTTCAAGCGCATCAGGTGGATCACCAGGTGCTGTTGCGCAACGGTGAAACCGGGAGCGATACCCAGTTCAGCCTGGACCATTGGCGCGGCGAAGATCGCCACCAGAATGGCCAATGCGACGGTGACAAGGAAAGCCAGGTTGGCGATGCGGCTAAAGAGCAGCCAGGCGGGTTTTTGCCCTGACCGGGTCAGCACTTCAGAAAGCACAGGGATAAAGGCAATGGCCAGCGCACCGCCTGAGATGAGCGCGAAAAGCAGGTCAGGGATGTTATTAGCCACATTGAAGGCATCCAGCTCGGCAGAAAGACCGAACTGTCGAGCGATAAGGACCTGACGCGCAAACGCTAGCACCTTGTCAAGGAAGAAAAAAGCAGCCAGAAGCAACGAAATTTTGGTCAGGCGGGAGAATTTCATATCTGCACCAGAGATGAAATGGTAACATAAAAAATGAAATCAGAGACGATTTTGCCAGGAGAGAGTAAGCGGCATGGGAGGAAAAACCGGCGGTGAAGAATCGGTTACAATGGTTTTGGCTGCCATAAATCCGAAAGGGAGAGGATGATTTGACCAAAAAGAAGGGCACCTTGTACATTGTCGCCACACCTATTGGGAACCTGGGCGACATCACTCTACGCGCGATCGAAACCTTGAAACAGGTGAACACGGTGATATGCGAAGAGCATAAACCGGGCAGCACGCTGTTAAAAAAACTGCAACTGACCGGCAAAGAACTGGTTCTCTTGAATGAGCACAATGAAGCCGAGGTCGCCGCGCAACTGCTGACGCGGCTGTTGAACGGTGAATCGCTGGCTTTGATTTCTGATTGCGGCACGCCGGTATTTTCTGACCCGGGGGCATACCTTATCCAGCTGGCTTCAAGCGCGGGAGTGGTTGTTTCGCCGCTGCCGGGGGCGTCATCCTTGATGGCAGCGCTTTCGTTGCTGGATACCAGGATTGAGCGCTTCGTTTTCGCTGGGTTCCTCTCACGCGACCCGCAAAAAAGGAAACAGGAACTGACACGATACCGTGGGTTTGGTATGCCTGTGGTCATTATGGATACTCCTTACCGGCTGACCGCATTGCTGGAAGATGTGATAAAGGTGTTTGGCAAAGGTCAATGGGTGATGGTGGCATTCGACCTCACCCTGCCTGGGGAGATGGTCTTCCGCGGCGAAGCAGAAAGCGTCGCCAAACAGGTGGGCGGAAAGAAGGGCGAATTTGTACTGGTGGTGGGAAGGTAAAAGTTCCGGGCAGATCGAGCCTAAAAACACCCGATAAACGGTTATACATGGAAGTACGCTGCACGAAAAAAGGGCTGAAGGTAACTGCTGGCAGCAAAGTCTGTGTGTAGAAAAAGAAGGCTTACCGGGATTCCACGTAGTCAAATCAGTCAAATGACAGAATTTGGATAGAATCCCAACTATTGGTAAAAAGACAAGCTTTTTGAATCAAAATTACTTGAATTTATAGCCAAAATAACCACTTATTACCTACTTTCGATGCTTATTTGGTTTTTCGGCATTCGCCGGATTTCACTAAATAGTGAATCGGATATTTTTGGTAGAGATACAATGTCAAAATTTTTCGTGTAAGAAAAGATGTGTCTTGTTGTAACTCTCAACAAAATATCCTTAACTAGAAATCCATGCAAAAACTTTTCCTGAAAAAAAACGGTATTATGTCCTAATCTGTTGTTTACTTTTAAGCAAGACCGAGAAAAATCATTTCCTGCATCTGATTGTATGAATTGGATCGCAAAAATCGCTTTACAATGGAGGATACAATGCTATACTCAAATGTATAATGTCTCAACCACCACCCTTCTGGGGTGAATTTGTTGGCAAAAATCAACAAACGTGGACTTTCTTCAATATTCGGCATTTTAGTATTCAAATCTATCTAGCGGAGGGATCATGAAGCACAATTTGCTCTGGTTGTGGATCGTACTGGGCATTCTTGCCGTCATCGCAATTGTCATTCTCTGTTTGCCAAAAACCAAGAGGCGCTTTTTAAGTTATTTTTTGCGCCAGGTTCCGTCACTCATCGCACGTTACTTTGTATAGGAGACAACCATGACCCAATATGATGCAGTAATCATTGGCGCCGGGTTAGGTGGATTGACCACTGGAGCCGTCCTTGCCAAACGAGGTAAAAAGGTGCTGGTTCTCGAGCAGAGCGGGCAGATTGGCGGATGCTGTACCACTTATGAAGTGGGAAAATATAAATATGATATCGGAGCCTCCGTGGTGGAAATGTTGCCCATCATTGATGGCGTTTTCGCTGAGTTGGGCACCACCTTTGAAAAAGAAGTGGACCTGATCCAGTGCGACCCGATCTACTCGGTGATCTTCCCCGATAATTCGCGTCTGACCATTCCTATGTCCGTGGAAGGCGCCGCCGATGAGATTGGAAAAATCTCACCCGAAGACCGCAAGGGATTTTTGGAATACGCGAAGACTTTCGAAGCCTTTATTGAGGGAAATGGTCTCGATTTCTTCACCATGCCGATGAACACCTTGGGTGATTTCATGGGCGCTTTCAAAAAGATCCCGGTCCTCGCGAAATTCAACAAGTATTTCTTCATGACCTACGGGGATGTGTTGAACAAGTTCTTCAAAAGCCCCAAGATCAAACAGAGCATGGCCTACCAATCCTTCTACAGCGGGCATTCACCCGAGCAGGCCGTGGGCATCTTTGCCATCATTCCCTACATGGAACATAAAGGCATCTACTACCCACGCGGCGGCATGATCAAGATCCCGCAGGCCATCCAACGCCTGGGTGAGAAATCCGGTTTGGAAGTGCGCGTGAATGCGGAAGTCGTGAAAGTGATCGTGGATGACAGCCGCCGCGCCAAAGGTGTGGTCTTGAAAAATGGCGAGAAGATCGAAGCCAAAGTGGTCGTCTCGAATATCAATGCCCGCAAACTCTACATCGACCTGGTGGGAGAAGAGAACCTGCCTTCGATCGTCAAGACCGGCATCAAAAGCTACAATCTATCAAAATCCACACCCTACATCTGCCTCGGCGTTGATTACGACCCGCCGCTGGACGCGCACCACACCCTGGTGACGCGCGACGTGGAGGAGATCAATGCCTTCTGGTGGGAAAAATACCGCAAAGGCTACCTGCCTACGCCGCAGGAACAGTTCGGTCTGATCTGCTGCCCCACCAAAGCCGATCCATCGCTGGCACCCAAGGGACACCACATTGTCGCGCTGGATTTCCAGGGTCCATTTAAACTGGCGGGGCAAACCTGGGACGACGTCAAGGAGGAGTTCAGCGAAAGCCTGGTCTCCTACCTGTCGGAGCGCATCATTCCGGGTTTGAAGGACCACGTGCAGGATATGACCGTTTCGACGCCGCTTGATTTCGAACGCAGGCTACTAAACCCGGGCGGCGCTTTCTACTGCTTCCAACAGGACTTGAGCGCCCAGGCCGTTTTCCGGCCAGCTTCCAAGTCAAAGGCCATCAAGGGTTTGTACCTGGCCGGTGCTTCAACGCATCCCGGCGGCGGAGTGCCGACCGTTATGGCTTCAGGTGTCATTGCCGCCAACCAGATCGTCCAATACGAATGAAGATTCATTAAAGGGTGGTAGGGGAAAAAGAGGCTGTCTCAATCCTTATCGAGGCAGCCTCTTTCTTTTTCAGCAACAGGGCGGCTTTTACCGCCATCCCAAACATAATATTTTGGTCATCCTTGCGCTTGTGCCATCCACGGCCATCCATGACCAGATCACCGCCGTAGACCACCTGCCCGAGCACAACCTCGCGAAACTGCACCATCGTAAAGAAGGCGGTGGCTTCCACCTCAACCACGTCGCAGCCATCCGTTAGGTGGTGTTTTCGCCTGCCGGGAGTCTCGCGATAAATGGCGTCGGTGGTCAAGGTTTTACCGGTGCGGTATTCAAAGCTTAGATAAATTAAAGGCGACAGAGCGGTAAACGGCTTAAGCCAGAAGATTGGAAAGAGAAGCGTGAGGCCGTTGAGAGGTAAGAGCGCAGCCTGTTGGCAACGAGCTGAAGGGCTGCTATAATTTTGTCATCCTCATCGGAGGGACATCGCTCGCGCTCAGGAAAATATTTACTGCAGATGGGGAAATTGTACTTCCTTGCTGCAGCGCGCAATTCTTGTTAAGTTAATAATCCGAAACAGTACCTCTCAAGGGCAATCATGAAAAAACGTTCAATCGGGCTCATCATAAGTATTGTTGGCACCCTTTGCGCCTTGTTGATTGTTCTCAGCGATTTTTTTAGAGGGCGACCTTTTCAACTTGGGTTTGCGCAGGTTGGTTTGTTGGTTGTGGCTGGATTCATTATTGGCTTTGGTTTATGGTTAACGGGGGTGGGCAGGCAACAACTCTCCAATTTTCGCCAGGCACTCAGTGACCGGAGACAATTCTCCATTTTGTTTTACTGGTTGCTGACTGTATTATTGCTGGTTTTTGGTTACTGGCGTATCGCCATCCAACCGCTTGGTCAAAATTTAAGCCGAATACAAGGTGACCTGGGAGATGCTCGATTTAATAATTACATCCTGGAGCACGATTACTTGTGGTTAACAGGTAAAGAAAAGTCCTTACTGGACGCTCCATTTTTCTACCCTTATCCCAAAACGGTAGCCTATAGCGAAAACCATTTTGGGTCCATGTTGTTCTATTCTATTTTCAGGTCTATGGGGTTGGACCGGGAGACTGCCTTTCAATATTGGTTTTTGCTAGGATACTTGCTTTGTCTCATTACGGCGGTTGTGGTCTTGAAAAAAATGAAGCTTCACCCATTAGCGATTGGGTTGGGGGCATTCATTTTCACTTTTAGTTTGCCTGTTCTGGCTCAGGAGGATCATGCCCAGTTAGTCTACAGGTTTTGTATTCCCTTGGCTCTTTTTTCGCTTTGGCAATGGATGAACCATCAAAAAGCCAAACACTTGCTGCTTGTGACTTTTTGGTGGGTGTGGCAGTTTTATTTGAGCATTTATCTGGGTTTTTTCCTTACGCTATTAATGGCGGTGGTGATTATTGGTTTTCCAATCGTTAAGTCAAAGTCGATAAAATCAGCCTTATTGTTTTGGCCGAAGTGTTTGCAAAAAACGTGGCACAACCTGACTGGTAAAAAAAGATTCCCCTTTATCCTCAGCATGGGGTTCTTTATCGCGTCGCTTATCTTGTTGTTTATTCCCTATATTCAAGTGTCCAGGTCAATGGATTTTTCAAGAACCTGGGAAGCGCTGGAGCAGCTGTTACCTACCTTGCCCAGTTATCTTATTGCGGACAGGTCGATCATCTGGCAGAACGCGTTTTCTTCTCTCACCACGCAAATACAGGTGGGTAGAGTAGAGCATCAATTGTTTTTGGGTTTTACTGTTCTTCTGGCTTTGTTAATTGGTCTTGCCTGGAATTTCCCATCAAAACACAAGCAAATGGCCAACCTGTACATTGGCGCTGCAATAGTGATCTTCTTGATCACATTGAATATACATGGGTTTTCCTTATACAAGCTGTTGTGGTATTTTCCAGGTGGCAATAGTATACGCGCTGTGTCCAGAGTCGTTCTCGTTTTAATGTGGCCGATTGCCCTGTTTGTCGCGTTAGAGATGGATTCGTTATTGAAGTTACCCCAAAAAAGCATCCATTCGGCGTCCATCGTGCTCTTTTTCATTTTTTTGTTTTTCGTTGAGGTCATCCAATTCTCTCATTCCACCACTTCAAAAGTGGAGGTACAATCACGAATCAGCGCATTGAAAGCGGAAATAAGACCAGATTTACCAGCAGACCCCATACTCTATTATTTATACGAAGATAACCATTACCGGG
>Ga0255340_1002548_pt1 | contig 20968 bp, 28 predicted proteins | sample wastewater_treat_7_FD_192417 | JGI IMG/M metagenome (GOLD analysis project Ga0255340, IMG submission 192417) | Wastewater microbial communities from Lulu Island WWTP, Vancouver, Canada - plant10 | ecosystem: Engineered > WWTP > Wastewater > Unclassified | place: Canada: Vancouver, British... | reverse complement strand
GAATAGAGTAGAGTTAGTTATGAGAAGAGAAGAGAAATGTGAGATTTTTAATTATATTATTAACTCTATGATACTCTTTAGAAAGTGTAAGATTTCTGCATGAATAGTAATAGTTGACGGTCAACTACTTTTGTGGGATCACGCGAGACAGATTTTGAGTAATGTATATAAATGAATAGAAAAGAATCATCTTGGTCTCGATTTTGCCAGATAGGAGAAGGAGAAATTCTCCTATTTTGGGTCACGCCCAATTCTTATATCTTTGAGAAGATCAACTATTTCTTTCTGTGTCCAAGCATCGAATTTTCTATTGCCTGCTATTGCTTCGGCAATTTCTACAATATCTTCCTCTGGATGCCGCCCAAGCTCTTGCATCACGTATCGCTTTATCTTGCGCTTCGGTAGGACTCCGGCATGTATTTCTTCTCCGGTGATCCCTCCTAGAAAATATCTTTGGGTTTCGACAGTGCAATGGTCGCAGATTTCAACCAAAGCGCTGCTATAGTTGAGATTGTTTTGTGCTCCTCTATCTGTCAAAAGCTCAGAATTTCGCTTAATATCAAATATTAAATCTTGTGGATATTTTCGTGGTCGTCCTCGTGGGCGCTTGGGTTGTCCTGCCATGCGACATTATTGGAAAGTCTTTCCATAAATATTTTTCCACGGGAAATCAGTGACATTTAAGCCTTGTGCTCCGTCGGCAGATAGCCTGCCGGCGGGTTAAAGAAATGGGTTTCAAGTGATCAAAATGATCACATGGTTTTGCCGCTCTCCTCTATCGATTACCAGCGCCACAGCCTTCAACTTCTTGGAGAAAATCGGTATCCAGTGTCACAGGCGATTAGTGGAGGAGAAAGTCCCGGCGCAGCGATACTTTTCCTGGCCCGCCTACCCCCCCCCATCCTCTTCTCCTGCCATGTGCGTTCATACGCCAGATAGAACTGATATGGCTGCATAAGGAGCATATATGCAGGCCAATACTTTCGACGTGATAGAGAGGCGCAAGCGCATCACAATTTTCAAGCTAGGCAAGCTCTGGGTCTTCAAGCAATTCTTCGATAACCACGAGCTTTTCAATGCCCTCCTGGACCACTACAACAAAGACCTCTTTCGCTTCGAGTTCAAGTCCACCGGCGCGAGGAACAATGCCCTCAAGCTCCTGGAGCGCAACGGCTTCGACTACGACCTGGTGGAGGACCTGAAAGGCTACGTGGTCCAGCTCCCCAAATCAGCGAAATATGCGCAGGTCCTGAAGAACTCCGTGGCCTTCAAGGAGACTGCGAACGAGAGGCTATTCCTGATGAAGGACCTGGCGGCAGTCGAGGAGGCGGTGGGCTTGGGCGCGAAAATGTATGAAGGAGAGATCTCTTTCTGAGCTTTATTCCGAGCTCAGGTCCTTCAGCTTCTGGAAGGCCTCAGAGATCCTGGCAGCTTCCCTGCTTTTTTCCGCTTCACAATAATTTATAATCTCATCGATTGTCGCTCGTAAAGCATAGGTTTTCAAAGGCCTGCCTTTTCCGCTGCTCTTGATCTCATGCTCCGTGAGCCAGCCCCTTTCCCGCAAGGTTTGCATGGCTATGCTGACCTCCGGCTGTCTCAGGCCAGTAGCCAACTCGATATCCTTGGAAGATCTCTCGTTCTGATCTTTGAGGAATGTTATAACGCAGGCTACGGTTCTTTTCATGCCCAAGGTCTCCAGGCCCAGCATGAACTCCAAGTCCTTTTTGTCTGCGACCTTGATAGTAACGTCTCTAATGGTGCTTCCTCCTATGCTTTTGATAAATATCATACTCATATTAAAATTTAGGCCCGATATCCATTCCTGTTTGGGCCTTCCCTCTTCGGGGTAACCTTCATAACCACCTTTTTCCCATATCCAAGCGGCCCGGAGCTCCATGCTACCCCCTTAAAATTGCTTGGTTCTCTTCCGGGCCATCGATTCTAGGGCACTACAGAAATTAATCACTTCATGATTATGAAATAGCGGCCTGCCACTTCTTATATAACAAGAAAGACCGAGTCCGTTACATAAGAAAGCAGCATTGGGGCACCGAGAGATATCTATTCAATTTCGTGTCTTCTTCCTTCCTTTGTATCTAAATCGCTTATTCCCCTCGTGTAAAAATGGTCGCTTGATATTGATTTCTGGCCAAAGTACTTATTCTCATCCGGCCTATTTGTTCATCATGGCAGGAGTCCTTGAGCAGCTATTCAGGCCACAGCAGAAGACCATATACCAGGATCTGAAGGCTATGGAGCTGGAAGCCGCTAAAGAGATCCTGGCAGAGGTCTTCAAGGTTCGGCTCTCGGAGGTCGATGAGATGATCCGGTGCCGGTTTGAGGTCGAGGTCAGCGTAAAAGAAAATGGGTTGTGGCCACAGGAATTCCGGCTCTAAATACCGCGTTTGGCATAGTACTCATCAAGGGATATGTATTGGTCTTTTTCCCTCTGAAGCTTCTTATACTGCTCATCGGCGTAGGCGGCCAACACGTCCTCTTCGTGAACTTCCACAGTTGCCATTGATACCTCTAATATCCATGCTTGGTTATTAATGTTCCCTATAGGCAGAGTCTCTCTTCTTCGGGAATAGATCTGTGACATATACGGCCTGGCCCTCTACAAAGTACATGGCTCTGAATTCGCCCATCCTCAGACGGTACATCAGAGGCCTACCACTACCTGCAACGGTGTCTATATCACAGCCAGCGCGTGGGTTGAATGGTTCCTTTTCCAGCTCCTTGAGATGCTTCTTGATGTTCTTAGCCCTCTTATCATCGAGACCATCAAGGCATTTTCTGGCATCAGGTGAGAGCATCACGGTGAACGGCATTGAGACATCATCTCCGGAACTGCCACAAGTACTTATCTCATTTCTTCCTTTACCTTCTGGAAAAGCTCAGGATACTTTTTCTCCAGGCCTTCCTCTAAGATCGTCCTGGCTTCTTCTGAGATAGAGAACTCTGGAGTTGTCTTCTTTAGATACCACATTACAGCAGAGATCTTAGGACTCCAGATCGCTATAGATTGCCTATTGCTGCCAGCACCTTCCACAGCTTCGCCTAAAGCCTTTAGGTTTAAGCCTTTATCCTTTGAGTCTAATCCTTTATCCTTTAGGTCTGAGGGTTTAGGCTCTTCACCATTAGGCTTAAGGTCTAAGGCTTTTTCATTTAGGCTTAAGCCTTCATCCTTAGAGTCTAAGCCTTCAGGTTTGGATGTCTTGGATTTCACTCCGGCCATTAGGTGCTTAAGCTCTTCTCCGGCTCCTGGATTCATAATGCCATCACCTCTTTTGCTAAATTTGAGTAAGCCAAAGCTCCTGGAGAGTCTGGAGCATGTATTGAGATAGGAAGTCCATAGCTAGGAGCCTCAGCTAACCTGATATTATTGGGAATTACGGTTTTGAATACATCCTCTCCCAGGGATTCCTTAACCTGAGCCACTATCTCTTTGGCCATCTTCGTTCTGGGATCGAATATGGTGAGCAGATACCTCTTCTTTATATCATACCCCAGATCGGTCTTAATCAGCTCCAGGAGATCGAGAATCATGGAGAGGCCCATGAGGGCAAAGAACTGAGTTTGAATAGGGATCAGCACCATGTCAGAGGCTACCAGAGCATTGAGAGTTAAGAATCCCAGGGTCGGAGGAGTATCGATCAGCACATAATCATAGCCTTCTAAGCTTCTTAGCTTCGGCCTGAGTACTGACTCCCTGGCAGTGAGCTTGGAAGCCAGCTCCAGCTCTGCTTTGCCCAGAAAGTTATTGGTAGGAGCTATATCCAGGTCAGAGACCATAGTATTCTTGATCAAGGCCCTTATGTCTAAACCCCTCATCAGCACATCATACATGGTCTTATCCAGCTCGTTTAGGCCCAAATGCCTTGTAGAAGAGCCCTGGGGATCTAGGTCAACTAAAAGAGTCCTCTTCCCATTAAGAGCCAGATAAGCCGCCAGATTAACTGCAGTGGTGGTCTTGCCACAGCCTCCTTTCTGGTTAGCAATGGCTATTATCTGCATGGCCTAAAGGATTAAGGTTAAAGGCTTTAACCTTTTGCCTATAGCCTACAGGCCAATACCTCAAGATCTACTATGCATACGAGCATGCCGTCCCGTGTTGGTCCAGTGATTCTACCGCACCCAAAGCATCCGAACTTCTAAGGCGTATATTCTCCTTCATGTCCTAAGAGGTGTTTATTGGCCTTTTTTTGGGCTGCAATATCCGAGTTAGACTTTCCTTGATCATGCATCTTGGTGATTATCTCATTTGCCTTTTCCTTTTGTCTCTTATCCAAATCATCACTCATTTTTGCCCACCCAAATTTTTTATTTAGTATTTCCACAATCATTAATTACTATTTAGCGATTACGGCTATAGCAATCGTCACATATTTCTGCTTGAGCCATGTGGTCGGGGCACACTGGCCTATGACATTTGATGCACAACTTGTATGTATCGTTTTGACATTCCAAAAAGGCACAGAGCTTAGGATTTGAGCTACATTTATCGCATACGTGTCTTACTTTCGTTAATTGTGTAGCCTGGCTGTATTGTCCGCATAAATAAATAAATCCCGCTTTTACAAAATTTGCACAAAATAGCTGGTTACAACTTTCACAGACCCAACCGTTGCCATCTCCTGGTATTGGGGTAACATGAACATTACCACACTTGCTGCACTGCCATGTTCCATCTGGTTTTAGGTTATACGGAATCGTTTTCATAATATGTTTAATGTCATTAAGAAATATTAAGTTTATTCCAATGGATTAAGCGCCTTCTGCTCACGATATGCTGCGAATGCGAGAATAGATCATCTAGGCGGTATTGTTAAACACCTTAAAAATGACATCGAATAACATGGGTGATTTTGTATCGTCACGTATGCTTTTTATTGCCATGTGAGTTGTAGCCGATCCCTGAGGATCTCTCTATTCGCAAGACCTTCTCCCTTTGGCAGCAAGGCAAGCCGATAGATTGACGGCGGTGGTAGTTTTGCCACAGCCTCCTTTCTGGTTAGCAATGGCTATTATTTGCATGACCTAAAAGATTAAGGTCTAAGGCTTTAACCTTTTGGCTAAGGGACAAATGCTAAATGGTTTAACCTTTAGGTTTAAGCATTTCGGCTAAAACCTTTAGGCCTAAAGCATTAGGGTAGACCTGTTTATAGGCTCTCTTCCACTATCTTAATCTCCTCCTCAGTCAGCCCGTAAAGCTCGTAGACTAGGGCGTCTATCTGGCGTTGGAGAAGCGATCGGCTCTTTGATGTGGCTCTCTGGGCTTCGATCTTCTTACAAGCGCACTCAAGTCTGCAAAAATCAATTTCACTGTTTTGTTTCAATCCTCTCGTTGATGGTAATACCTTCGGCATTTTTGCAGCTAATATCTATTTTTATATTTAATGTTTCACCTTCGATAATAAACCCTCCAACCCCAAAGGTAATAGAATCGAGAGGGTTCCAAAACGATAATTCGTCAAAAATTATGTGATCATTATCGCGGAATAGCTCGCATGGCTTAAAAATGTCAGAGTGAAGTATATTTGGTGCTTGAATCATAATTGCTGGTTTCATTAGAGTAAATGTACTATTATTTGTCAGTTTAAACTTTAAATAATACTCTTTTGGTTTTGGGGTTTTTTGGATAAATATGTCCACCGGCATTGCGCGATTAATGGTGTAACCTAAATACGGTTTGGCGAGACTATCCTCGAGAGAAATATCTCTCCCGATGTTTATTTTCGGTTTTCTTGGATCGGCAGATGATAATGCTATTATTGAGGCGAATAGGGCTGCAAATGCGGCTATACTTTGTGTCATATTTTGTGCCGTGTTGGGCATGATCATAGGAGGGGATGCATTTTCTATTGGTGGTGTATATATTCCGTTCAGATACCATAACCAGATGAAGAATACTAATACCAAAAGGAATAGCACACCCTTATACACCAACTTCATGCTCATAAATCACCTATTATCTTTACTTAATCAATGGATCTCGATTCATTCGCCTTTGCGATAACAGGCCCAATAACATTCGCTTCGAGAGAATTCATTAAGCTATCTACGTCTGAATAGTAATACCGCTCTAGAACCCATGGATAACACCGTATGGCATCATACATCCCCCATGGTTCGTGTCCCTCCTGTATTATCGGCTTAACAGGAACAGAGGGGAGTACTGGTACAATGGATATTAGTTCCTGAGGGACACTTCGGGGCTCTGTAAGGTCAGCTATAATAAACCGTGATAGCCTAGCAAGCAATGTAACAGTCTCAAGCGTGTTTCTTTCGGCAGGCGGGTCAAAATCGAACAACACTGGTAAATAACCAAGATCTCTAAGTTTATCCTTGATGGCAATAAGTACGGGCTTTCTTGTATCTGTGAAACGACCCAGAATAAGTACGACTTTCTTTGCTACGGTGTCAATCACATCACGGATCTTCTCGTTATGAAGAAGAAGATAAATGAATTGAGCAACCTCCAGATTATCAACGGTAATGACGGATTCGTTTGGCGGGGTAATGATAAGATCATTCTGCTCTGCACCATCTAGCTCTAATCCCCACGCGGAGATTGCGTAGATATTACAACCCACAAGGATTGCTCCTTCAAGATTTGCCTCGCTGAGGTTTACCCTACTGAGATCTGCGTCTATGAGGTTTGCTCCACCAAGGTCTGCCATGCTGAGATCTGCCCCACTGAGATCTACATTGCCGAGTTTTGCCCCATGGAGGTCTGCTTTACTGAGATCTGCATCTACGAGTCTTGCTCCACCAAGGTCTGCATTGCTGAGGTCTGCCTCGTTGAGGAGTGACTCAATGATGGTTGCCTCGCTAAGGTTTGCTCTGCTGAGGTTTGTCCCACGGAGGTCTGCCATGCTGAGGTCTGCCCCTCTGAGATCTGCTCTGCTGAGAATTGTTTCTCTGAGGTCTATACTCACATCAGGATTTTTCACCCTCCACTTATTCCAAACAACCACCTTCTTTCGAAGGATTATGAGCAATGTTTCGTCTGCCATAGGACTTTCTAACTTTTATTTTGTTCCTTCTACGATCCTGATTTCATCTTCAGTTAGCTCGTAAAGCTCGTAGACCAGGGCGTCTATCTGTCGGTCTGTGGCCTCGATCTGGCGCTGGAAGGCAGTCTGATCATGGGGTGTGCGGGCCTCTTGGAGTTGCTTGTGGAGAGACAGCATCTGATCCACCAGGGAGACCATGCGGTCGTTGCGAGCAACATCTTGAGGATCGGAGAAGTTAATGACGCGAATGGGGATTTTGCCCAAATAGTTGAAGATAAGTTGATAACCGTTCTGTATTTGGGTGCAGTAGTTGGAAATCATAAACCAGCCAAGCTTTGAGTTAAGGATGCCCAAAAGGGTCTTGTCCGATATAGGTGTGATCCAAACAGCGTTATTGGCATAAGTACCGGCTTCGTCAAAAGTAAAAGCCGGTTTAACCTGAAATACTAAATACATAATTTTTGGCTTCTCAAACTCATCGTAGTAATCGCAGGCTCGCAGTTCCCACCAATGCTCTCCTTTGTCATACCTCTTTTCAGCCGCTTCTGAAAAAGGTTGCAAGTGATTGGCTATCGCAGGATAGTTCTGTCGGAACCAGCCAAAAGCATCCTTAGAGTTCTCTGATCTCTCTCTAGTCCAGCCTCTAGGCATCAGTATTAGGTACTTGTCGTTTGCAGGCATCTCATACCTTTTGATATCTCTTCCTGCTAAAAACGGCTTGATAAGCTCTGCACTTCTAGCGTCTTCCGCAATCAACCGCTCCTTTGTCGATCCATCGATTACGAAAGCTTCGTTTAGTCCGGTCTTGATGCCATAGTAGATCTTACCGCTCAAGTAATCGCTCAGGGGTACACCCAACGCCTTCAACCTGGATAGCAAAGCCTGAGTCCTCTCATCCGTCAGAAACCACCCCTTATCATCAAGAACTAACTGGTTCACGTTGTAGTGGTTCTCTTTGACGTAATCACTTAGGTTCTGGAACTCCAGGGTCTTAATCTGAGTTACCTCAAAGCTTGTATGGGGTTTGCTCTTGGTAATGCGGATTATGCAGGGATAGGTAGTGGCTCCCTGGAATACTTGTAGATCCCCGAAGTCTATAATCTCCTCTATGCACTGCTCTTTCAACCAGGCCCGTAGAGGCAGGCCATAGTTGGCCCTCATCCATTTGTTAGCCACAATGTAGGAGAAAATGCCTCCTTCTCGGAGGAGAGATACACCACGTTCTATGAAGTAAGCATATAGGTCCGCAGTCCCTTGGTATACCTTGTAATGCTTCTGGAAATAGCCCTTGAACTCTCCTAACCCTTCTTGCCTTACATAAGGTGGATTACCAATAACTATGCTAAAACCGCCTCTCTGGAAGATCTCCGGGAACTCTTTCTCCCAGTCAAAGGGATTGATTCGATCAATCTCCTCTTGCCCCATGCCTGGATTGTCATTCAGGATGTCCCATCCAATCAGAGAGTTTCCGCACTTGATGTTGTTACTCAAATCAGGCAATGCCCTCTCCTGGAAGAGCTTGAGCTGCTTGGAGATCGTCTCATCATTCTCTCCTTCCAACACCTTCAGCAAAAGAGAGAGCTTCGTCACCTCCACAGCCTGGCGGTCGATGTCCACGCCGTAAATGTTGTTCAGCAAAATCCTCTTGCGTTCTGCTGTGGTCAGCCTCCACTCCCCGCCACGGCCCTGGTATATGGGCAGCTCAGTCTCTTTCTTTCGCCCCTTCTTGCCCGTCTCAACACCTGGAAGCAGCCTTCTTATCTCATTAGATGAAGGCTTTATGCCGCTTTGCAGCAACGGCACAAGATTTTGGATATACCATTCTCTATGCCAGTCTAACAGGTACTGGTAGGCCACAATGAGAAAGGAACCTGAGCCACAGGCAGGGTCTAAAACACTGATTAACACTACTTCTAGGGGTGTCTTGCCTTTCAGTATGTGGCCTAACGTGTTTCCTACAATGTTTTCTACAATGTAGACAGGCGTGTACTTGACCCCGCCCGCCTTCCTTACTTCGGGCTTGTCTTCCACCACAGCGCGGTGGCCTTCAGTAAGCCTTATCACCTTACCCAAAAACTGCTCGTAGACTTGGCCCAAGATCTCAGCCGGAAGGACCGAAAACTCATAAGGGCTATCTGGATAGTAAAGCCGTTTGATGATCTCCTTTAGAGGCTTATCATCAATGTTTAAGCTTAAAGTGAGTGTATCGGGGCTCTCTCGGCCCGGTTCCTTCTCGAAGTGGAATATGCCTGAATTGTATCGCTCATCTGCCCTACGGAAGATCTCACAAAGCCGGGGATAGACTCGCTCACCATTGAGCAGGTCCTGAAGACGCATGGATCTCTCTATTCCCCGGTCTTCGCATATTCGCAGGAAAACAATCCGATCGACTATTGCTTGAACTGCATAATTGAGATCTTTAGTGCTGAGATCAGGGTTTCGCAGGGCGATGATTCGAGCGAGGATCTCCCTCCAGCCGGCGATCTCTTCCAGGAATGCAGCATCTACCTCAGCCGTACCTCTTTTACTCTTCTTATCTGCTGCGTATTTGTCGAAGGATCCCTTCAGGACGGCATTCTTGGAGAATATACCGGCGATTTCATCCCATTTATTTAGATAATCATGATAGGTCAGATATATCACGCGAGCATTTGATGCTTTATCTGCTTTATCCGGTTTTATACGGCAATCGTAGACGGATAGCTCCTCGAAGTCGGTAAGAATCGATAAGGGCAACTTGGCTGTCCAAGCATAGCGGCGGAGCTGGAAAGCAGGATGGATATCATCTTTGATGTCTACAGAAGGTTTTTTGGTTTCCAAGAAAAACTTTCGCTGACCACCAATACGGAAAGAGTAATCAGGAGCATTGGTGGTCGATCCTATGCGGATAGCGTCCTCATGGATGACGTCCTTGTAAGCCTCAGCAAAGCCTTGCTCGTTGTCTACATCCCATCCCAGGGCCTTGAAGAAAGGATCAACGAATTCTCTTCTGACTTGGGTTTCGTTGTAGTGACCTGATTTATATGAAGCTAAGTTATTCTCAAATCGTTCCACCAGGTCTACTATCTCTTTAGGTGCTGCCAAATCCTCTCCCTCGATTGCCTCATTCATTTCTCACACAAAAAACTTTTGGATCATGACCAAGGCAAGAGTGGTGGATCTATGCCCTTGGAATTGATTACAGAAATTATTAAAATAAGATGATTAATTCTCAGATATCCCTATGGCCTCAGCCTTGAGCTTCCTAGCCTTCTGTAATGCTGTCTCATGGTCCACCTTCTTGCAGCTCCCTAGGTGGACATTTCGGACCTTATCCCCCTCCCTCCATGAGGCCATCCAGTAAAGATAGGTCTTTGCTCCCTTCTTGGTATCCTTAACCTTCCTCTGCTCCCATATCTGGAGATCTTCCAGCCTGGCAGCTCCCTTCAGGTCCTCAGCCTCAGCCTTCAGCTCACCGGCCCGGCTCACCATCTCCAGGGCCTTCCCCTTGGCATCTGGCAGGATCTCAGCCGCCTTCATGGCCATGCTTGCATCTCTCTCCAGCTCCAGGGCCTCAGTCTTCAGGGCCTTCCTCTTCTCTCCGGCGGCGGTCTTGTGCATAGTAAATAGTTCTATGACATTTTACTTAAAGCTTTCGATAATGTCATAGAACATTTCCCTTCGCATGTTTCAACGTTTCAGATTGTTTCAATCGCCCTCTTCCTCTATGCCGCAATGCATTTGCTACGTTGCATCCCTGGCAATATCGCCGGCTCGGATAGGGATTCGTACGCCGGAGCAAAGAAAGTGTCTTAAATCAATTTTAAAAGAGCCGTGAATAAAAATAGTTTATTTCGCCTTCCAGAATGGTCAATTCCTGCAGAAGTGACTTTGATTTCGATATGAGGATCAACCGTTATCTGTCGCCCTTGTTTTTGTGGAAAGGATCTTTCAAGGATATTCCTAGCCCAATCATCGGAGGGTTGCGCGGAGGATATAGTCTATTCACATAGTGTCTGGAATGATCGAGTTAGCAAAAGAGAATTTCCGACCAAAAGAAATAGTCTAAAAAAGATGAGAAAGTTTTGGTCAAAGGCTAATACAACTGGATCCCAAAAGACGGGGATGCTATGCACAGCTCCCTCTTTTTTTGCCTTCGTACGTACGATTTTTTGTTGTGCAACGTTGCATCATCTCTTTTTTGCCTCCGGACGTCCAGCCTTTTTGCCATGCATTGATGCTTTTTTGTAGGCGAACGTTCGCCTTTTGGTAGTGGCGCTATGCCATCTGATATTGATTTTCCATCAACCCCCCCCGTCCCCATAATGAACGTTCATTTTTGATGTAATGGCCCTCAATTTCCACAATTTCCCACAATTAGGAAGCGGTGGAAAATAGTGGAAGAATTCCTTTTTTGGTGCCGATTGATCGATCCAATGTGCAACTAGGGAAGGTTCAGGGCCCTTTTGGGAAGGTTGCGAAGCTTTGCGTGTCAATTGCCCTCCCCCCGGTCTAAAGATACATCGAGGAAGAAGAAAGTCGATTCTAGAGGCACTCAGAAAATATTAAAATGAACGGATTCAAGCCGGTGGACATTTGGACAAAATTGGACAAAAATCCATTAACCCGGCTTATCAAACCACCCATGCCGGCTCATGATGTCCCAGTAGGTATTTTCAATCTCTGGATCAGCAAATGGGTCAGGTTTTTGAGTGATCTCAATTATCCACCTAAGCTCATCATCAGTGCACCTGGAGAGAATGCGCTCCATTTTCTCATGCAGCCGATCCCGTGGTGGATGTTTGCGCTCGATTTCAGAGAGCCGCCGATCAAGAGCCGCCGCTTTCATGTTTGCTTCTCCAGCAGTTGCTCCAGGGAGATGGAGAATTCCGGACTGAGATCGCTTTTATGATCTTCATCGACCATGAATTCGACCCATGTGGATATCATGGGCGGCTTTGCTGTCGTCTCTAGGCTATCTAGCCTGCGCATAAATTGCCGGATCATCGCCAACTATCCCCCCGCTTCGTGCATGCATCATAAATATCTGCGAAAACCGGATCCCATTCCACATCCTCTGCATTGGGTGCCCTTGAATCACCTCTCTGCCGCCATGCTGCTAAGATAACTACATCGGCAAGGCTGGCGATTCGATAAACTCGCCGCTGTTCAAGTTCCCGCAGTCTTTTGTCAAAGGTCGTCGCCTTCACGGTCAACGCTCCCGGTCCTTGGCTTGTTCCAATGCCACAATTCTGGCTTCGATATCCGAAAGTTTATCAATTTCCCACAATTTCGCCCAAATACCTAAGAGCTGAGCAATCCGCCCGGAATACTCCAGTTCTTGCCCTTCGGCGAATGCTCGATCCACAACGCGCCGTATAAGCCGCCTTGCATCTTTCGGCTCATTAAGTGTGATTCCCCTTCGTTTAGGGTTTTTATTCTCTGACATTTATCGACCTCCTGATATTGAATAGTGCCTTGACGCCCCCTGTCATGCTTCCGGGCTCTCCGCCGGGCATTGGCGGCATCGCGTCTCACCAAGTCCATTCTTGCGTTGCGGTTTCTCGATTTACCTTTCATACTGCTCCTGATCTCCTGCCTTCCAGTCTCTCATCAACCCACCTGATCTCATCCGCCGCTCTGGATAGCTGCTCAAGAAGGAATTGGCGGCGATCCTGGAGGGCTTCAGGTTCGGTCATGCGCTGGCCTCCGCAAAAGACCAGTCAGTTCAGCTCGGCTATGAAAAGAGGATCACGATTTCTCCATTCCCATACCGTCTGCCGGCTCACGCCCGCCGCCTCAGATACGGCTCTATCACTCTTGCCCTGCAGCAGATGCTCGATGGCATTCATCTGCTCCTGAGATAGCTGTCGGATTTTGTCTGATTTTGTCGTCTCGGACATTGTATCACCTTATTTTTATCAGTCTAGTTATCCATAATAACATCTGTTTTGTCCTATTTACGGTTAAAGCATATAAATATTTGTACAATAAGGACAATATTTTGCAATTTGTACCCAAAAAAGAGAGGTCAGGTTATCCACCCCAGCTATCCAAGACTTCAACATCAGCATCTACAGGGACTGGAGAGAGCAGCTCAGAGCCTACCCGCCTCATTATCCCCAGTAGCAGGGAGGCCATATCCTGGGCCAGAGCCTCTGGAGCTTCCAGGATAAGCTCATCATGAACTGAGCCGATCATCTTAACCTCATCAGGAAGGGAAGAATAGACTTCAGACATTACCGCTTTTAGGAGGTCTGCTCCTGTACCCTGGGAAGGAGAGTTATAGAGCTCAGTATCTCTGGCCAGAGTCCGCCCGTCCTTCCAGCCCCAAACCCTTTTCCGGCCTGCTAAGGTGCTACTGCATACCAGAGGAGAGGAATAAAATCCTCTCTCTGCATTATGGAAGAAATGATTTTTAGGATACCTCTTTGAAGTCTTCTGCCATAAATGGAAGGAAGCAACTCCTGGGTAAGTGGAGAAGAAGGTATCTCTCACCTTTTCCGCTTCCTCCAGGCTCATCTCTATCCCGTACTCGTTCTTTGCGTTCTCCCTAAATCTGGGAGCAGAGACTCCATATATCAGGCCAAAGTTTGCGCTCTTTGCGCTCTGTCTCTGGGCCTTAGTGACCTGATCTAATGGAACCCCAGCCAGCCTGGAAGCTGTCAGTTTATGGAGGTCCTGACCGCTCTGGAAGGCCTCTATCATAGTCTTATCATTGGAGAGCCTGGCCATGATTCTAAGCTCGATACCTGAAAAATCAGCCTTGATAAGCCTCTTCCCTGGAGGAGCCCTAAACAATCTCCTCATGGCCTGGCCATCCTCTCCCCGCTTCGGTATCTGCTGGGCATTAGGAGCCTTAGAGCTAAACCGGCCTGCCCTGGTAGCTAACTGGAAATATCCAGGATGGAGCCGGTCATCAACTGGGGAGAGCTTCAAAAGCCAATCCTCGATAAACTTCTTCTGCCTGGCCAGTCTGCGATATTGAAGAAGATCCCCCGCAAAAGAGCAGTCAGCCTGAGCCAGATCTTTGAGAGAAGCCTCTCCTGTAGAACTGATATTATGACCCTGGGACTGGAGGAAGGCTAGGACATCCTGAGAGCTATCTGGATTCAGAAGGGGAGAGTACTTCTTACCCTTCTTCCTCCTGGGCTCAAAGCCTGCATTCTGGGCCTCTGCCTGAAGACTCTGGGCTATGGCTAGGGCTCGAGCTTTTTTCTCCTCCATCATGGCTCTACAGGCCTGAGCATCCAGAGGGAGGCCCTGGAGCTCGAGCTCTATTACAGAGGGAAGAGCCCTAAACTCTAATTCTGCTATATGGATTAGGTTATTCCTCTGAAGTAGCTCCTGGAGGATTGCATGGAGAGGGAGAAGTACTCCAGCATCTCTAGCAGCATACGCTTTTTGCTCTGGGCTCAGGGTCCCAGCTCCCCAGTTTGAAGCTTGGAGTTCTTTGGAGAGGGAAAAGCCCAGGTGCCTCTCTGTTAAGGCCTGAAGAGTTTGCTCTGGGAGCTTCTGTTTCCAGAGGTTCTTTATAGCTTTTGAAGCCTTCTGAAGGTCATAATAACCGGCCCAGCATACTTGAGAGGCCAGCATAGTATCAAAGAGGCCAGCCATCTTTAGCCGTCGATCCTGGGAGGCCTGGATAAAGGCTAGATCGAATTTCAGATTATGGCCTACTTTTTTTATGTCCGAACGTTCGGAAAGCTGGCCCAGGTCCTGGAGGGGAGCCTCCAGCTCCCATAGATCAGCCACATAAACCCGCCCAGAAGGGAGAGAGAGCTGGGCTAGCCTGGCTCTGCATGATAGAGGATCCAGGCCAGTAGTCTCGAGGTCTAAGCCACAGATCCCCGCCGCCTCTACCTCATGGAGAGCAGAGGCCCAGGCCTCCTGGCCGTGTACCTCGATTATATCCAGGGATAAGGGGAAGACCTGAGGGAGATCCCCAGCTCCTGAGAGAGTAGCCTGGGATGAGGGCCTCTTTTTTGGCTCTGGTTGGCTATGATACAGTGATACAGGATTGATACACCCTGGAGCCCAGATAGTAAGAAGGCTCATTTCCTGATCGCCTCCATAACGTTAGAATCAATGGCCAGTACATCATAGATCCGGCCCCCTATCCGCTTCCTTACCTTCCTGGCCAGGCCATGAGAGATAAGCCGCTCCAGAAGCTCCTCCTGGGAGAGGCCCAGCTCTGGAGAGAAGTCCCCGCTCATATGCGGGCCTCCTGAGGGAACCTGAGGGAACCTTTTACATGTAGAGGGAACCTGAAAACCGATAGCTGTAAACCTCTGGTTCCCTTGGTTCCCTCAGTTCCCTCTAATTTACATAAGGTTAGGATATTTTCACAAATTATTTGCATGCTATACAGTGTAATCTTTCCCGCGCGCGCGAGGAAGATGATAGAGGGAACTAAGGGAACTGAGGGAACTTTAGATTGATTGATATTGATTTTAGAGGTTCCCTTTTCCTCTAAAGGTTCCCTTGGTTCCCTCTTCAACCCCTCAAAGAGTCTAAGCTTCATTCTCTCCCTCCCCAAGGTTGAAAGCCTTCTCCAAAATAGGAAGTACTCTATACCCATTTCCTGCTATTTTTTTCTTAATCACTCTTCTTTCTGCTTGGGTCCTATCAAGGAGGCCTTGCTGCTCTATTGAATCCAGAAGGGAGTTTTTGGAGAGGGAGATCCCCTCCTCCTGAGTTCGGAGATACTTTATTACCTGTTCCCAAGCAGGTCCCCATAGGAGGTAATAGACCCCTTTATCATCAGGTCCCCAGCCAATTTTTACCGCTCCCAGCGTTCGCTCTGCAACCTCTGGAGTTGCATCCTCCATATTGGCAAAGTATATCCGGCCCTGAGTTTGCAGCTCCTGGAGGGCCTCAAAGAAGCGTTTAGTGGGCTCTTCCCGCTCTGCAACCTGGGCCAGATCATCAGCCACTTGATTGAGTGTTTCCCAGGCCTCCTGGAGGAGATCAGCCGCTTCCTTCTGAGAGAGGGCTCCCTGGGAGAGTGCAAAGTGAATGAAGGTATTTAGGCCTAAGAAGAGATGAGCCACCATCTCATCTAACCGTCTATGTCTGGTTCTGGTCTTGGAGGTTTTCCTGGCCTCTTCTCTTAGGCGCTCAAAGTCTTCTGCAAAGTGGGATGGAAGCTCATCAATCTGAGGAGCCAGCCATTCCAGGTATCCCTTCATGGCCAGGGAGAGGAGATCCTTCTGGGCCTGGGCCTGAGTGAGCTTTTCTTGGTTTATGTCCTCTTTGAGGAGATGGAGTACTAGGTTCCTGGCCAAACTGGATCCAGAGAGAGGCATAATCTCCCCTGAGCATAGGGCCAGGCCCCTAGGAGGATGCCCGGCCATTAGGGATATGTTTGAAGTTAGCCGGCCTCTCCCCTGTCTATCTCCTTGATTTCGGGTAAGGTATTCCAGCACTCCCTCCAGCTTTACCCGTTCTCTGGGGTCTTTAGCTGGATAGAGATCATCAACCACCAGAAGAATATCCTTAGTTTGAAAAGCCATCTCTTCTATTGATTTAGGGGTGTCTCGGAAAGATGCAGGAAGAGATTTAGGCCCAAAGTCTCCAAAATGGCAGAGCAGAAGGGCTATTAAAGTGCTTTTAAATGATCCAGAGGTTCCCCATATGTAGGTAACGAATCCCGGCTCTATTCTGGCCAGCCTCAAAGACTCCAGGAGAGGTGGGAGCCAGATCAAGGCATAGAGAGGGCTCATTATCCGCTTAGGCCCCAGCTTCTGGAGAGACAAGGAAGCTCTCAGAGCCTCTTTTATGTCTCCAGCTTTTGGAGGAATGGAGTACCTTCTGAGCCTATCACTCACTTCAACTTCTACAGCTTCAGAGCCTACTGCCCCTCCAGCATGGAGGAAGACCCAGGAGCCGTTTACCGTCCTCCATCCCAAATGTGTAAATATGGTGCTCTCTGGGATGCCCCCTTCAGCCATAAGCTGAATAGCAAGCCGTACTTCATCCTCCATTTTTGGTTTTATTGCTGCTCTGATTCCCCAGGCCTCAATAACCCATTTCATTTCTAAGAAATTTTTACCAGATACTTTAAAGGGCTTGCAAAGGGTCCCTCCTCGGAGGATAGCCTGGAGTTCAATAAACCGCTCTGTAGAAAGGCCATCATCTTTGTGTATTTCCCTGAGAGGCCAGGCTACAAAGTTACAGAGAAGACGAAAAGTTATCTTCTCTTTCCCATCAGGAGTTTTGGTATGGATGATTTGAGATAATCCTTCTGGGCCTATTGAATATTCCTTAATATGGTCTTTCAATAGAGCTATGGGAATATCATATTCCGGCCCCAGCTCAGAAGGAGCCTCTGGAGAGCTGGAGTCCTCACGCCTGGATTGAAACTCCTTCAGCTTCTTTTTTGCTTCAGAGAGGAGGGCCTTCCTTACATCGCTCTGGAGGCTTGTTTGATGTTTCAGCCAATCTAAAGCGAATACTTCCCCTTTGCCTCCCAGATAGGCCACTACAGCCTTTTGTTTGTCCTCTAAGCTGTCTGATTTGATCAGCCTCTCTGCAAAGGCTACTCCCCCATCTCTAAAGGGGAGATAAGGCTCTGCTCTGTCTTTCATGGCCTGGAGATCCTGAAGAGCCCGCTCCTTCCTGGCCAGAATAAAATCATCTAAGCCGGTCTTTCCCTCTTTGGCTAATGGAGGGAGGGTAAGAACCCGCACCTCTTCGGCTCCCAGCCGGTATAGCTGCTCTGCCAGCCTGAAGAAAGCATCTCTAGCCTTATGGCCTGGGACTATATCGCTATCATAGAGAAGAGTAACCTTCTTTCCATCCCAGTTCACCTGGGCTAGCTCAGGGAGGAGGGCCTCATCATCCTTTAGCTTCTCCCCATTGGCCAGGAGAGAGGCCTCCTCCCCTGAGGTCCTCCAGCTCCATACTCCTCCCAAAGCTGCTATAGGAAGGCCCAGGAGAGAGCCAGCAAGGGCCTTTAGCTCCCCCTCAGTTATCCAGAGATCCTGGGATTTGGCCAGATCAAGGCCAGGAGGGATGAAGAGATGATTAGGCTCTTCCCTGGGGTGGATGTATTTAGGCCCATCAGGGAGAGGATTATCTGGCCTGATAACAAAAGCTCCATTCCCAGGGTATCCAATGTAAATGCCTGAGCCTTCCACCCTCCAGCCTGAAAGCTGCTCTATCTCCAGAGAGGTAACGGTCTTGAGCTGGCCGCTCTTCTCCAGGTCCTGAATCTCTGATCGCTCTGGATCTATCGCATAATGGAAGGAGAGCCTCGATTTATGAGCCTCACAAAGCAAGATTACTCCTCCGCTCCCCGAAATAATCCCGCTCTGACTGGAAGAAAAGAGCCCGCTCGTTCCAATAATACAGATCGTTAATAGCTTTACCTAGTTGCTGCTTCAATCTGGCATTATCTGCTTGAAGCGGTATATTTTTATATCTTAAATCAGAGGTAGTCATGGCAATCACTTTTTTTAGAAAAACCGTCCACTATTGTATCAAGCTAAATAAATATTTAAGTTAAATTATAAAGGTTAAGCTATCTCTAAGAAGCCTAGGCCCAGAGCGTCACAGATCTTGGAGGCCTCCAAGAGGAGAGCATATCCATTAAAAAACTCCACCCTCCTCTCCTGGGCCTGAGCTCTAAGAGCCTGATTTCGTGAGAATTCCGAAAGAATTCTGAGCCTGGAGCCAATTTGATAAAGCTCTGTTGCTATCTCCTCTGGAGGAGCTTCTGTAATAGAATGATTCATCTTTACGTCTCTCCTAACAATCCAGCACGCTCTCTACAGCTTCTCTCTCATTATTTCCCTCTGCCTGAGGTCTAATTACCCTTGTCAGGGATTTTGCACGCCTAGAAATGCGTCTAGAAGCATTATAGGGATGGAAGGGGAAGAGAGGGCACTCTGGCAGTTCGCACGATATCCGGCCATCTGCATAGTTCCCAGTGCAATCAGCACACTTTGCCTTAATGGCCTGCATAGCGGTCAGATCCTGGCCGGCCAGATGCCGCTTCAGATCAGTACTACCTGCTCCTGACATACTCATCCTCCTCAAGTTTTAGATGCCTATCTACCATTCGCATAACCTCATCCTCAAAAGCTTCCTCACCTTCGATTTTTCGAAACTCATTTAATCGATCAGCTTCAGCTAAAATTTTTCTTTTGGAGCCCCGCATTAAAGTCATATAGGGATTAGATTCTGAGCTTATCTCCAAATACCAATCATTTGTTTCTCTAGCTACGAAAACCGCTAGATCCCCCAAATGAAGAGGCCATCTATCAAGCAGGCCCCAACGTCCTCCCTTATCGTAAACCTCAGGAGAGTCATCATACGCCTCATATTCTTTCCGCTCTTCTTCAGAAAGGTCATACTGTCCTGCCTGATTGATTATTAAGCCAGTAGCAGCAATATCTAATTGTTTTAATAATTTATCAGGTATTTCCTCTTTACCTGGAGGTATCTGCTTAAGAAGCTCAATGAACCTACTCAAAGATATCACCTTGAAAATCGATAGGGTATACCAACTCGTGAGAGCCCGTTTCGGCTTCGGTGGGCCTACCTCAAAATCGATATGGTATACAAACATGCTCTGCTTATCCGTGCAGGTCACGTTTAGGATGAGGGAATCCCCTCTCATAAAAAACATAGGGGAAAATGAAAACAGGTTCGGGAGACCTCGTAAGGATTCAATCATATACAATTGAGTACCTCTTAACTGTCTGGTTACGCTCTTTCCTCTCTGAGCATCGGATCAAATCGGAAGCAGTAAGCTCTTTAAGGCAATCGCGTTTAAGCTTGTTATTGCCGCGCACAAGATTTAAGAGCCGGTTCTGAGTAATTCCACGGTTCCTAGCTACTGCTTGTCTTAAATCATACTTAATCCGCTCTATTTTGGTGGCCAGATCGTTCTGGGAAGGGTAATACAGTCTTACGTTCTCCCCCGCCGTTTGAGAAAGCACTTTGCAACGATACCGGCGCTTAGAATCCCTATCATTTTCACATTGTTCTTGGTCTTCTAGGCACTGAGGGCATAGCGTTTTCCTTACAGCAATGCTTTGATTTCTAGTAAAATCGTTAGTTCTCCATAAATATTTTAAATTAAGGTTATTTACCTTTATGCGATACTTACGCATCTTTAAAATTCGTGCCTGGGCCTCCTGAAAAGACTCACTTGAACTATGCATTAGTGAAAAGGTTTTATCATAAGTTCCTTTCATTTCATGCCTCTATCTAGTCCCTCTTAAGTCTGGTTCGCACTGTTTCCCAAAAAGGAGATTTACAATTTGGGTAACGCTTATGGCTATCAACCCTAGGCTGCCAGGTGTAGCCGCACCTTTTACAGATTTTGAGATACATATACTATGATAGTATTCTTTAAAATCAAATATAGTTAATGCATGGAGTGAAAGTAAAGTATCCAAAATAACAATGGAGGAAAAGCCTAGCATTTTGCTCAGACCTCCAAGAAGGGCTTAAACCCGCCTCTTTGGATGAGAGGCTCCTCCTCTATCTCAGGGAGAGCCTGGGCTCTAAGTGCCCTCTGCCTCCAGATATTCGCGGGCCTGGGCCCTGATCTGGGCTATGGCCTCTTTGGCCTCCTCCAACCTTCCCTCCTGGATCGCTCTGATCTTCTCTCATTTTATGGCCCACCAGGACATAGTGCCACATCTGGCGCGGAAGAAGGTGGTGCCGGAGGGGAGGAACCCTCAGGCCTCCACCGGGCCATTGTGACCGCCCGACCATCCTGGCAGGTTGTCCCTAATGCTGCTGCTCTCTGGTGGTCTGGCAAGCCTCTTCGCGGTGTTGTGGTGGGCCTCAAGGATCGCTTCTCCTTCGGCCACAAGCTCCTCCGTGATCTTCTTGGGCTGGGGGAAGTACTTCCTGGAGTGCTTACACGACTTCCCAGGGTTGTAGGTCGCGGCGGGGCAAGAGCACGCGCGCGAGGTCACAGTGTAATAAGCATCCTTCTTGTTGCTCAAAAC
>Ga0255340_1002489_pt1 | contig 21379 bp, 19 predicted proteins | sample wastewater_treat_7_FD_192417 | JGI IMG/M metagenome (GOLD analysis project Ga0255340, IMG submission 192417) | Wastewater microbial communities from Lulu Island WWTP, Vancouver, Canada - plant10 | ecosystem: Engineered > WWTP > Wastewater > Unclassified | place: Canada: Vancouver, British... | reverse complement strand
TACTCTAAACAATGTAGAAAACTCATCTTCACTCTGTATAATGTAATGTTCAAACTCACAAGTAATTATCTCTCCATTACTCTTTACTCCTACAAACTCATTAGGTTTTCTCTCTAGTATCTTGTCATATGACCTACTATTGATATTGTACTTTAATACATTCTCATCTTGTACAAAGATAATATTCTCTTTATCTAAAAATATGACCTGTTGTGGTGATACGATATTTTCTACTAGATAGAATTCATTTGTAATAGGGGTAGTAAGTAAAATACTAAGTAGTAGTTTTAATATATTAAAATTCATTTTTTCTTTACTAAAATTATCTCCCTGGATGTGGATTATCTCCACTCAATCTTCCAGGATACTGTTTGTAACCAACTGTTAGAATCTTGTCCCAATCCTGTTCAATATATTCAACAGGATTAACATGAGAATTCTGTTGAGCATTCTCTCTTAATTCAAAATGTAAGTGATATGCTAATGGTTGACAATTCCAATATCCACTATTTCCTGTCCTTGCCACAATATCTCCTTCCTTAACTCTTTTGCCTACATCTGTAAAACTATCATCTAGATGGAAATATACAGAATGCATTCCGTTATCATGTTTTACTGTTAAATAGTTACCACCAGAAAGACATTTACCATAGTAACTATCCCAACCTTTTCCTACAACTAGGCCATCTCCTACAGCTAATGTGTCTTTTTTAGCTACACTAAAATCTATACCTGTATGAGGTTTTTGATATGCAGTATATCCATGCCACTGTGATACTCCAACAATCTGATTAAATGGAAAGATGAAAGGTTTCTTGTTCTCCTGTACTTCTTCTTCCAGTAATACTATATATTTCTCTTTCTTGTTTTCTAGAATATTAAATCGAGAGATTCTAAATGCAGTGATATATTCCAATTCAATACTTTCTACAATTTCAGTTCTAGAAACTTGAGTTGTTAGAAAAAAATTATTTTGTGATATTCCAAAAGAAAGTGGGGAGTATTTCTTACCATTTATCAATATATTCATATGGATATTTGGATATATATGGAAGTTTTCAGTTGTCAGATACTGTTCTTTACAATTGTTTTTCAGTAAGAATTGAAGGGGACCATTGGAACAAGAATATGTATCAACATCTACAAATATATCTCTGTATATATCACCTCTTACAAGAACTTCTTTGTATGTCCTTCTATCTATAACCTGTGCTGTGAGATTTTCCAAATTAGGTATATCACATTGTATTTTTGTTGCATTTCCATATGTATGTATATATTTGTATCTACACTCTGTTCTTTTACTTTGAGATCCTTGAACATCTCTCTGTTCTGTAAGATTCCATGAAAAAGTTTCTACTTGGTTCTCTATCACCTTTTTAGTAGTTTTAATAGGTATGATAGGTTGTTTCTTTACTAGTGCAGTAACAATATTTTCTTGTTTCTGATATTTCTCTTCTTCAACTATTATTTCTTTTTCTACTTCTTCTGGTGTAGTAGTTATTGGTTCTGTAATTGGATTTTCAATAGGTAGAGGTTTCTCTTTGTAAAATCTCTTGTACCAAAATTCTGGTATATCTATTCCAATTCCAAGAACAAGAATATCTGTGGCATACATATGTTCTTTTTTCTGTTCTGTATAGAAGAATTCTTTGTCATAGTAGTATACTTGTAGAGCAATTACACTTTCTTGAAATGGTTGTATGAAGATGTTTGTCTCCTCTGTACTTCTTTCTGAATGACCCATATGGAATTGTCCTTCTAGGTAGTAGTAATACACAACATATATGTATTCATTCTGTGGATTTTTGTTTCTCCAAGATATCCCAATATCTTCTCCAAATGGAAAAATATCTCCATAGCTTGGAGAGAGTAATTCTACATCCTTGTTTTTCTCTATCAACCCTTCATTGATTCCAGGTACTTGAATATTCTCTTCTTGGGCAATGGATGGAATATGATTGTAGAGGAGAAAACCCATTAGGAAGGTAATTAATATAGTTGTAGATATATGAAGATTTTTCTTTTGCATACATAGAATCTACACTACAAAAATTAAATCTAGATTAACTCGGAAAAGATGCAAATGGGTGGTATAATCAGAGTTGTATGTTCAAGTTTCTAACAAAAATATTTGATTCAAATGAAAAACAATTGGCTAAAATACAGCCAATTATTGATGATATTAATGAGAGGGAGAAGAGTATCTCTAAACTTTCTGATGAGGAGCTAAAAGCAAAGACAGAACAGTTTAGGAAAGAGATAGGGGTAGATTTAGAAACAGCAAGGAGTGATTTCTTTACTCTTAAAGATGAGGATTTAAAAAAGAAGTTTGATGAGGAGAAACAGAAATTGTATGAGTTACTTCCTGAAGCATTTGCTGTTGTAAGAGAAGCATCAAAGAGAGTTGCTAATCATAGACATTTTGATGTTCAGTTAATGGCTGGATATGTTTTGTTTGATAACAAGATTGCTGAGTTGTTTACAGGTGAGGGTAAGACTTTGGCTGCTAATCTTTCTTTGTATCTCTATGCTTTAACTGGAAGAGGAGCACATTTAGTTACAGTAAATGATTATCTAGCAAGAAGAGATGCAGAGTGGACAGGACATATTCTGCATTCTTTAGGTATGACTGTAGGAGCGATTAACTCTGGAAAGCAGTATAGATTTGTAGATGATGAAGAAGCTATTAAACTTAAAGGTGATGAAGCGAAGAAGTTGATTAAGGAGAGGGATGCAAAGTTCAAAGAAGCAGGAAGATTGAAGTATGATCATATGAGTGGTGTAAATCTTGTTGAGTGTACTAAACAGGAGACATATGCTTGTGATGTTGTATACGGTACTAACAGTGAATTTGGTTTTGACTATCTTAGGGATAATATGGCTAGGAGTTTGGAAGAGAGAGTACAAGGTCCTAGATATTTTGTAATTGTTGATGAGGCTGACTCCATTTTAATTGATGAGGCAAGAACTCCTTTAATCATTTCAACTAGTGCAGATACAGCAAATGATTTGTACAAACAGTTTGCAAGTATTGTTAAATCTCTACAGAAAGAAGTCCACTATACTGTAGATGAGAAAGCACATGCAGTATCACTTAATCAGGAAGGTATGGATGCAGTTGAGAAGATGCTTAAGGTAGATAATGTGTATGAGGATGCACAGTTAGCATATCATTTGGATAATGCACTTAAAGCAAAAGAACTGTATCACTTAGATGATGAATATATGATTAGGAATGGTGAGATTCTCATTGTTGATGAATTTACAGGTAGAGCAATGGAGGGAAGAAGATACAGTGAAGGTCTTCATCAGGCAATTGAAGCTAAGGAAGGTGTAGAGGTAAAGAAAGAATCGAAGACAATGGCAACAATCACATTGCAGAACTTCTTTAGACTTTACACATATCTTTCTGGTATGACAGGTACAGCTATAACTGAAGCAGAGGAATTTTCACAAATCTATCATCTTGATACCATTGTTGTCCCAACAAACAAACCGGTTGTTAGACAAGACTATACAGATGTTGTTTACAGAACACAGGAAGGAAAATTCAAAGCAATAGTTAGAGAGATAGTTGAGAGACATGCGAAAGGACAACCAATATTAGTTGGTACAACATCTGTTGAGAAGTCAGAAATTCTTTCAGATATGTTAAAGAAGGAAGGGATAAAGCATAATGTGTTGAATGCAAAACAACATGAACTTGAAGCTAAGATAGTATCAGAAGCAGGTCAGTTAGGAGCAGTAACAATTGCAACTAATATGGCTGGTAGAGGTACAGATATTGCACTAGGTGAGGGTGTGAAAGAAGTAGGAGGTTTGTATGTAATCGGTTCTGAGAGACATGAGTCAAGAAGAATTGATAATCAGTTAAGAGGTAGGTCTGGTAGACAGGGAGATCCAGGAGAATCTAAATTCTTTGTTTCTTTTGAAGATGATCTGATGAGAATATTTGGTGGGGATAGGATGAAGTTAATCATGGAGCAAGCAGGTCTTGAAGATGATATGGAGATATCTGTTGGTCTAATTGGTAAATCAATTGAGAATGCACAGAAGAAAGTTGAAGCATCAAACTATGATATTCGTAAAAGACTAGTTGAGTATGATGATGTTCTTAATCAGCAAAGAGAAATAATATATACCTTAAGAAGAAAGATTTTAGAGATAGATCTAAAGAGTGATGTAAAGCTTACAGAGAAGGATTTGGAGAAGGATATGAAGATTGTTAAGGAGGTAGATATTGAGAGTGTACAGGATAGTTTTGATGGTTTTGCTCTTAACAGACCAGAGAGTTGGGATACATATGGACTTAGAGATATGAAGTATCCATTCTCACCTTTGGATAAGTGGATTCTTAAGAAGACTTTAGAATATATTGATTTTCTCATTGCATCTTCGTTGGAAGATGATATGAAGATAGATAATATTGAGGAGAGAGGAATATATACCAATGTTATCAATCTTCTTACTGAGGATTTAGTTGATGTTGCTTCTGTATCTCTTGGTTACAAAGATACTGTAGATATGTTTAGAAAACTCTACACACTGTCTAGAGTAGAGAGTACAAGCGAACTTAAAAGATTAATTCTTTGTGCATTTACAATACATACTTACTCTATCGGTGTAGAAGCTATGAATTCTCTTTCTAGATACTTAATTCTTCAATCATTTGATAGATTCTGGATGGAGCATCTAGACACTATGACAGACTTAAGAGAGGGTATATCTTTAAGAAACTTAGCACAGAAAGATCCTCTTGTTGAATATAAGAATGAAGGATTTGAGATGTTTGATGAGATGTTAAGAAAGATAGATGACTTTGTTGTAACAAGATTCTTTAAGGTTAGATTGGTTTCTAATGAACCAGAGAGAAGACAACAGGTGTCAAGTAGTGAGGATAACAGACCGGGTAAGGTTGGTAAGCAGAAGACTGTTAAGAAAGGAAACAAGGTAGGAAGAAATGATCCTTGTCCATGTGGTAGTGGTAAGAAATACAAGAAGTGTTGTTATCCTAAGTATGGGTAGTTTAATAAAATTTCTTTAATTCATTGTCTTTATCTTAATCTCTCCTACACCTCCTGATATCTCTACAGCATGTATACCATCTCCATATACTCCTGACTGTATACTATTCCTATCAAGTTTAATATCACCTAAACCTTTATCAATATTAAAAGTATAGTTTTTATAACTATCTAATAGATTTAAACTTACTTCTCCAACACCTGCATCAATCTTATTTCTACCTGTTAAAGATAATGTTGCTTTAAAGCTTCCAACACCTAAATCAGCATCTAGATTATTAAGTTTCCCCTCATGAATAGTTAATTCACCTATACCACCAGATAGTTTAATTTCATTTGTAACATTTATCTTGTTTATCTCTACTTCACCTGCTCCTAGATCAATGTTTGCTTTTCTACAATTTAACTCATCTATGTATACTCTTCCTGCTCCTGCATCTATTGTAACTGAATCTAATGTTGTATAGGCAGGTAAAGTAACAATTAATTCTAAATCTCTGTTGTAGTTGTAATAGTTTGGCTTCCTGTTATCTCTAATAACTATCGTATCTTTTCTCTCTTTCACAGTTATATCCTTATTGTTGGTAACTACAGAGAACTGCTCTCCAGTTTTTATAGTCAATCTACTAACAGTAGTTTTAATGTCAAGATTATCATAGTTTTCAAAATCAAAACTCATTTCTCTTTCCACTAAAGTTTCTGCTTTCTGATTTGTATCAAAGAAAAAGCTACCAACAAACATCAAACCACCTACTGCAAATTTAAATATCCCTATAATTAAAACAATTGCAAATGCAAGAGCTCCATATTTTATAATTTTTTGAAAGTCTTTCATTTTACTTCTGTGCCTCCAAAGATATTAGTTGAGTTAATATATATTGTCTTTTTACTCTTACTATCTTTTTTATCTTTCTTTTTCTCTGTCTTGTTATCCATACCTCCAAATATTGATGTGTGAACGACTTCAACCTCTACATCATCAGGAACGAAAATTTCTACACCACCAAATATTGCTGTTGTGTTTACTACCACATCATCTTTGATAATTGCATCTCTTAAATCACAAGTAAGACCACCGAAAATAGCACTTAATTCCACATTCTTTACCTCTTTGTCCAAAACAATCTTTTGACCACTAAATGTTGAGAAATATTCCAATGCTTTTCCATCTTTACTAATCTCTTTCATCTTCTTAGTTGTTGGTTCATTAGAAACACTTTTGAATAGTAGAACAAAACCACCTGTGATGAAGATAGTAGGTATTATTAAACTTCTTATTTTTTCAAATGAGATAAATCCTTGTGCTAGGAATAGGATGGAGCATCCGATTATTATAACGATAATATTACTAGCAATATCTTCTCCTTTTACCAAACCTATTAAGCTAGGGATGATGATAAATAGTGTCCACCATCCATCTGCGAAGATATTAATATCAATGATACTCAATGCTTTGAGTCCATATATTATACCTACAGCAACTAAAGCTATTCCCCAAAAAACTCTGTTAGAATTTTTCATATATTCTTTTACATAAAATTATTTACACCACCAATAATAATAGTAACATAAAAATTTCTTTTTTTGTATAGACACTATTTTCTTACATTAGTTCAATACGGATACCTATTATACCTAATTCTTTTTGTTTCTTTGTTGGAAAAAACTCCTCCATAACATTAAGCATTTCTTCTTTACTCATGCTTGCATCACTTAATATAGAAATATCAAAATCCTTAAATAAAGTCTTAAATGTGTCATAAAGAAGTAGACCTACTACTTTAACTTGCATTTTATTTTTACCATCTGAGAATTCAATTATATCTCCAATGCGAATCTGTTTTCGTTTTTCATCATATAATCTTAATTCGATTCTTTTGGTTCCGTTCTTAATATAATCAAAATATTTCGGTTGTAGTCCCATGTTGTGTACCATTAGAGTTTTAATAATATTTTATATCTTCTAATGTTACCACAGTAAGCATATTTTAGGAGATTTCATCTTTTAAGTATTTATTATATAATCATAGTTGGTGTTTTTAACATTCAAGCAGGTAAGATGAATAGTAAATCTAAAGACTTAATGAAAGTAGGCTTTGGGATTGCAACTATGTTTGCACTTGCTTGGCTCTTCACATTCTTCATAGTTAAACATTTACCAATATCTGATAACCTTAAATCTCTAATAGGGTCAGTTGTATTGTATACAATAGGTTTAGGTGTTTTCCTCTTAATAACAAAGGATGTAGTAGGGGAGAATTATAAAAAAGGAAAAGTATCATCTAACACAATATTAATATGTTTTCTTCTTCAATTTACAGCTCTACTAGTATTTACATTGGTAAAAGGTTTAACAGTATCTATTACTAAAGATACTTCTGTAGAGAGAAATAACCTATCTCCATATATGTTGTTTTCATTATTAATCTTTGCTCCAGTATTGGAAGAGTTTGTACTTAGACATCTATTTGCTAAAAAACTATTAAAACACAGTACTAGTTTTTACATTCTAGTATCATCATTTTGTTTTTCATTTGTACATGGTGTTTCATTGGGTATTCCTTCAATAGTCTATACATTCATTTTAGGATTAATATGGTCCTATCTATTAGTTAAAACTGGTGATTTAAAGATATCAATAGTCTTTCATTCATTATCTAACCTCTTTGGTGGAATACTAACCCAAATGCTTTTAGGTGTTTCTGATGAGATATTTTCAATATATTTCCTTCTAGTAATAGTTTTAGGATTAGCAGGTTTAATTCTCTTTATCAAAAACAGAAAGGATTTTACTGTTGATGGGAAAGTTTTTGGAAGAGAAAATTTGAAAGAAGTTTTTAGTAATCCAGGTATATTGTTTTTTGTAATATTAACTGTAGTTGTAATGGTTTTAAAAGGTTTATCATTTTAATTTAGGGAAGAAACAATGATGAAGAAAATAGTACTAGGTGTATTAGCAATATTAATAACATATATGATTATTCAGGGTATATGTTGTGTTGTGACATTAAAAAAAGCCAAAGAAAATCTCAGATCATACAATGTTAAAGAGCAAGAACTATCGTATGGTTCGATTAAATATATAGATGAAGGCGAGGGAGAAGTTATTCTATCTGTTCACGGTATTATGGGAGGATATGACCAAGCCTATGAAAATATTAAGAGTAGGGCAACTAAAAATCGTATAATTGCACCATCTCGTTTTGGATATTTAGGCTCAAGTGTTAAAGGAGAGGGAACTCCAAAAGAACAAGCTGAGGCATTTAATGAGTTGCTTGATGTTTTAGGAATAGATAAGGTATTTGTCTTAGCAACTTCAGCTGGTGGTACTCCAGCTATTCGTTTTGCATTAGATTTTCCTGAAAGAGTTAAAGGTTTAATCTTGTTCTGTTCTGCAATGCCTGTTCCTGAAAAACCAGAAAATTACCTTGAGTATCAAGCTCCTCCAGAACCTCTTTTATCAGACTATGCAATGTATCTAATTAGTCCCCTTATGCCAGTTATGATGGGTTTACCTGCATCTACTGTAAAGAATATCTTACCTATTGCTGAAAGAAAGGAAGGTGTAGTACTAGACGGAAAACTAACTAATCCAGACATGGAGAGAAACTTTGATAAATACCCTATTGAAGAACTAGAAGTACCTGTGTTAATCTTACACTCAGAAGATGACAATGTTGCTAGTTTTGAGAAGGTAGAAAATGTTAAATACCGATTTACAACTCTTAAACTAGTGACTTTTCCAGATGGAGGGCATATGATGAAGGGGCACGGAGCAGAGATAGATAAAGAGTTAGATGAGTTTTTAAAATAAATATCTAGAAAGGAGTAAATAATGAAAAACTTAATAGAAGTTAGAGGTCTTGTTAAGAAGTATAAAGAACTTACAGCAATAAATGACCTTGATTTAGATGTTAAAGAAGGTGAGATCTTAGGACTACTAGGTCCAAATGGTTCTGGAAAGACTACATTAATAAACTGCATACTATCACTTTTAGAATTTGATAAAGGTAGTGTAAAAATCTATGGAGAAGAGATGACTCCAGAGTCATATCATATTAAAGAAAAGATAGGTGTTGTATTTCAAGATGTAGGTGTATTTGAAGAACTTACAGTCTATGAAAATATTGATTACTTCTGTAGTTTGTATATAAAGGATAAAGAGAAGAGGAAGAAATATGTAGAGGATGCAATAGAACTAGTAGGACTTTCTGACTTTAAAAAGTTTGTACCTAAGAAACTCTCAGGTGGTTTGTTGCGAAGATTAAATATTGCATGTGGTATTGCTCACAAACCAGAGATAATTATCCTAGATGAACCAACAGTAGCTGTAGATCCACAATCTAGAAATAATATCTTGGAAGGTATTAAGAAACTGAATAAAGAGGGTGCAACAGTTATCTACACTTCTCACTATATGGAGGAGATAGATCTAATCTGTGACTACATAGTTATCTTAGATAAAGGCAAGGTTGTTGCAAAAGGAACATCTGAAGAATTGAAAGAGAGTATAGAAGTAGATGAAAAGATTAAGTTTGAAACAAAGGAACTTCCAAATGAAGCACTAAAAGAAATAGAAGAAAGTGAGAATGTTTTAGAGGTATCATGTAAAGATTCTGTTTGTGAAGTTACATACAACAAAGGAAATCATAATTTGATTAACTTGGTAAAGATATTAAACAAATATGATGTTGAATACGAATCAATTAACTTAAGAATGCCAACTCTTAACGATGTGTTCTTAGAGTTGACAGGAAAGGACTTGAGGGATTAAGAAATGTTTTTTAATGTATTTAAAAATTCATTTAAAATCTTGTTAAGAGACAAGGCAACGGTTTTCTGGACTATAATATTCTCTATCCTCCTAGCCGTTATGTTTAAAATGGCTTTTTCAAAACTAGATGATATAGATAAGTTTGAAGCTATACCAATAGCTGTACAAGAACAAGCTTTAGAAGATGAATACTTTTCAGAATATATAACTACAATTGAAAAGGAAGAATATGTAAAGATTGTAAAACTTGAGGGTAAGACAGAAGATGAGAGGAAAGAAGAAGTAAGGAAGTTGTTAGATGAAAAAACAATTGTAGCATTCATTGAAAATGAGGAAAGTATTATTCTTGGAGAAGGGAGCAGTAGAGTTGAGGAGACGATAATAAAGTCATTGATGGATGGATATATTCAGAATAAATCAATGATAATGAATATTCTAAAAGAGAATCCATATACCAATCTAAGTGATGTTTTGGATTTTGAAACATATGTTAAAGAAGAATCAAATGAGAATATGAGTATAATTAATACATTCTTCTATACATTGATAGGTATGCAAGCACTGTATTCTTACATCTGGGGTATGAGAGTTATGTATATGTATGAAGCCAATCTTTCTACTCAAGGGAAAAGGAATTCAATTAGTCCTAATGATAAAAGGATATCAGTATTAGCCTCAATATTTGCTGCATGGATATTAAGTATGTTATCAAGTTTAATTGCTGTTAGTTTTATCAACTTCATCTTGGAGATAAATATTGGAAATAAAGTTATTCCAATTCTCTTCTTGCTCTTACTCGGAACACTTACAGGTGTATCTTTTGGGTCATTTCTTGCTGTGTCAAATAGACAGAGTGTAGAGGTAAAGAATGGTATAGGTATAGGAGTAACTATGTTTTGGAGTTTTCTTGCAGGGATGATGGCATCAAATGTAAAGATATTGGTACAGAGAAATGTACCTATTCTAAACAAACTTAATCCTGTTGCATTGATAACAGATGCCCTCTATTCATTGTATTACTACAATACCTATGATAGATATTTTGGGAATATGATATTTCTTTTCCTAGTAACAATTGTATTCATACTAGGAACTATTTTCTTTATGAGAGGTAAAAAATATGAAAGTCTTTAGAAACTATTTTAAAATTGTAAATAAGCATAAGTTTGTATTAGGTATTTACTTTGTAATATTTTTAATTACGGTTATTCTAATAGGGCAAAGTGTTCAGAAGGAAAGTGCACAGTTTGAGTCATATAGACCATCAATATATTTTAAGAATGAGTCTGACTCATTGAAGGCAAAGAAAGTGGAAGAGGTGTTAAGTGAATATACAGAGTTTAATGAGGAGGTAGAAGAGGAAACAGCAGAAGATGAATTGTTCTATCAAATGATTTCAGCAATTGTAGTTATTCCTAAAGATTTTGAAAGTGATGAAGAGGTAATTTTAAAGATTGCTCCAAACAGTATGACTGGTTTCTTAGTATCACAGACAGTAGATAACTATTTGAATAAGGTAAAAGGATATGAGGTGTCTGGCTTTGAAGAGGAGAGAGCTTTGGAATTAGCAAAGGAAGATATTAAGAAGGAAGTAGAGATTGGATATCTAGAGAGTAAAAAAGAGAAGGATTATGGTATTCGAAGTTATTTCAATATGATTAACTATACGATAATGGCACAGGTTATTCTTGTGGTAACTATGCTTATGGCAATATACAACAAGAAAGAGATAGCTGATAGGAATAATGTTTCTCCTCTTTCTAATACAAGGTTTACAATTGAAGTAACATTAGGACATTTAGTTATATCATTGTTAATATGGCTTTCCTATGTCGTTATCTTTGTAGTTATGTGGCCAGATGCCCTTGAACTTGAAACAACAAGGATGATGATATTGAATAGTTTTGTATTTACAATGGTTATAGTATCGCTTGCTGTACTTATTTCAACTCTCGTTAAGGGAGAGGGAGCTATTCATGTAATAGTGAATACACTTTCTTTAGGTGCTTCATTCCTATCTGGTGCTTTTGTTCCTCAAGAATACTTAAGTGAGAGTGTTTTGAATATTAGTAAGATTTTCCCATCATATTATTATGTTAGGAATAATAGTTTGATAGAGGGAGGTTTAGGAGATAGGGAGATTACTCAAAACATCATCATTATGCTTGCATTTATGTTCCTCTTTATAGTTACTAATATATTGTTGAAATCAAGAAAGAAGAAGATGGTGGGGTAGGAGTAAGTCTGTTTAATAATATGGGTATCTTATTCAGTGTTAAAACAATAAAAAATTCCAAATCATCCTAAATTATAGTTTTGCATAATTCTTCTAAAATCTTTCCTTTAGTTCGAAATCCTTTTCTTAGTGGGAAAAGTAGGGAATGTTTTTTCTTTGGAATAACTGTAAAAACCTTATACTATAAGTTTCTTGACACACTATACACCCTATACTATTCTAGATATACAATATGGCAACACCTAAGAAAACAAAAAAGGATGAATTAATACCAACAAGAAGGAGTATACATGTAATATATCTCTCATGTCCTCACTGTAGTCATGAAATGGATTATATAAAGCTATGTCCTCAATGTAATGAACCAATGAGAGTTATTGATGTTGTTGAGAAGTTTGGAGAAGATGCAGATAGATTCCTTAAGAGGTTAGAGAAGAGAAAAGAAGAAGGTACTAATGGAGATAGTGTTGTAGGGTTAGCAGCAGAGGATGAGTTAGTAGGAATAGATAAGGAAGAACCTAATATTATCTTAATGGGTGCTGATGATTCATTAGATGATGGTATTGATCCATCAGCAACAGATGATACCTCTCTTGATGTTATCTTTCCAGATGATGATGAACCTCTCTCTACAGAACCAGTATCAGTAGATGCTGATTTAGCTGCAGCTTTAGAACAATTAGATTCGGAGGAGGAAGAGAATATTACTGCAGAGGACTTTGGATTTGATGATGGAGAGATTCCTGAGTTATAATATCCCATGTTAGATTTCAAAAAAGAACTTTCTAAACTTTCACTAGATGAAACAAATAGTGTTGTTATGGCCTCTGGTATATTACATGCTCTGGGTATTAGAGAGAGTCATGATGTTGATATTATTGTAGGTAAAGATGTCTTCGAAATGTTAAGGGGTAATGAAAATCTTGAAGAGAGAACGAATGAATTTGGTAATCCAATATTAGTAAATGATACAGTAGATATTTCTCTTGGTTGGGTTCAAAATCCTAATCTCTCTTTTATTTATGAAGACCTATTGAAAGATAAGCATACTGTTGTTATTGATGGAGTTAGATATTTGAGTTTAGAAACTTTGTTGGAAGCCAAAAAAATATGGGGAAGGGAGAAAGATTTAGAGGATATTAGATTAATAGAGGAATATTTGGAGAAAAATAAATAATTTTACAATTTCACAATATGAAAAATATAATAGTAGCAGTAGTAGGTCTATGTGGTGCTGGTAAATCAGAAGTAACCAACATCTTTCTTGAAAAGAAATTTGAAAAGGTATACTTCGGAGATGTTACCTTTGATGAAATGAAAAAGAGAAATATGGAAATTACTGAAGAGAATGAGAGAGTAATAAGGGAGGAATTGAGAGCAACAAATGATATGGCAATATATGCTAAAAAGAGTGAACCTAAGATAAAGAAAGCATATGAAGAAGGTAAGAATGTAGTAGTAGAGAGTCTCTATTCATGGAGTGAGTATAAATATCTTAAAGAGATATACAAAGATAATTTTAAACTACTGGCAGTTGTAACAGACAGAGATCTAAGAGCTGAAAGGTTAAAAAACAGACCAAATAGACCACTTACTGATGAGGAGGTAACACAGAGAGACTATTCTGAGATAGAGAATATTGAAAAAGCTGGTCCTATTGCTATTGCAGACCATTTTGTTTTGAATAACGGTACTTTTGAAGAATTGAAAGAACAGGTACAAGAATATATTAATACTATTTAGTAAGTTATTTCTAAATTTAACAAATAAGCATATGGGATTATATGAGGTATCAAGTAAATTGTTAAATGATTCTATAACTAGAAAATATAATATTGATTTTCTAGTTAAACATTCAGAGGAGTTAACAACAGGTGATAAAGAGAAGATATATAGAATTCTTAGAATACTTACTGTTCTTGGTGATGATAGTGTTTTGGAAGAAGAGGATAAAGATTATAGATTTCGTACAGACCAAGATGATGCAACACTCGACGAACTGATAGATGGTTATGTTGAGAAAGATAAGAAAAGTACACCTAAATAGAAAGTCTGATATAATATCTCATGTATAATCTCCACAACATATATCCCAAAGTAGCAATCGTAGCAGATCAGATGACAGCATTTGGTGGTGCAGACAGAGAAATGATATCAATGTTAAAAGTATTTCCAAAGGCAGATATATTCACAGTCCTCTTTTACAAAGAAAAATACCCAATGATAAAGAACAAAGTATATACAAGCTTTGTACAAAAACTAACAAAAATATTTGGGAAAAACTTCAGTAGACACCTCAAAGTACTCAATCCTTTTGCTTATGAAAATTTCTCTTTTGATGGATATGACCTAGTAATATCAATATCAGCTGGACCTGGTAAATCTGTAATTACAGGTATAGATCAACCTCATTTAGCAATGGTGATGACACCTCCTAGAAGTCTTTGGGATAATGAACTCAATGTAAGAAGTTCAAAACTTAAATGGCTTTACAAACCTCTCTCTCATATTCTTAACACATACCTAAGAGTGTGGGATATTAGTATTGCAAAAAGGGTAGATTACTGGAGTGCAAATTCTAAATTTGTAGCAAGAAAGATAAAGAAAACATATGGGGTAGATGCAAAAGTTCTTTATCCGGGTGTAGAAGAGAAGTATTTCAAACAAGTAAAAGAGAGTAAAGAAGGTAAAAAGATTTTAGCTAACCTCAAAGATAAATATGACATACCTGATGATTTTGTTTTAGTAGTATCTAGACTTTATGACTACAAGAGAGTTGATTGGGCAATTAGGGCATGTATTGAAAGTGGAGATAATTTAGTGATTGTAGGAGAAGGACCGGATAGGAAATATCTAGAAGGGATAGCAAAGGGACATAAGAATATCCAATTTATTGGTTTTGTTAAAGATGAGGAAGTAAAAGCATTGTATGAAATTGCAAAAGTACTACTCTTCTGTGGAATTGAAGATTTTGGATTAGTACCTCTTGAAGCAATGGCATCAGGTACACCTGTATTAGCATATGGATATGGAGGTGTTTTGGAAACAGTAAAAGAGGGTGTAACAGGAGAGTTTTTCCTTAGTCAAGATGAGTTAACTGATTTACTTAAGAATTACAAAAGAAACAGGTATAATAGGGAGAATATTATAAAGCATGCTCAAGAGTTCTCAGAAGAGAAATTTTTAATTAACTTTTCTAATTACATAAAAGAGATTTATGAAAAAGAAAAAACACCCAGCATGGCTTAATGATATTAAAGTAGCAGTTGTCTTTGAACCTTTGTATAAAATTGGTGGAGGAGAGCTGCATTTGAAATATATTCTTGATGCTTTTCCTAACTCTGAACTTTTTACTGCATACTATGACCCAGAAATTGTTGAAAAGCATTTCAAAGGTGTAAAAGTTCATTCTTCTTTTATGCAAAAATTACCTTGGAAAGATAAATTAAGATATATATATCTTCTTCTTAATCCTCTAGCTTACAAAAGTTTTAACTTTAAGAATTACGATGTAATAATATCCCTCTCTTCTCATTTTGCTAAATTTGCACATACAGATGGTGTCCCACATATTGATGATTGTATGACTCCTCCAAAATTTCTTTGGCAAAAAGATGATAGAACATTGAAAGATAAAACACAGTTGAGTGGTATAAATAGATTTTTCTTTGGGATATATTCCTTTTTCATGGATACATTTCTTGAAAGGTTATGGCAAAAGTGGGATAGAAATGCAGCAAGGAGATGTACTAAGATAATTGCTAACTCGAATGTTGTTAAAAAGAGAATTAAGAAATTCTATGATTTAGACTCAGATGTAATATATCCTCCTGTAGAGGTAAGTAAAATACTTAAATATCCGAAAGTTAACAGAAAAGAAAACTGGTATCTCTATCTTGGCAGAGTAGAAAGATACAAAGGTGTACATCTTGCAATTAAAGCTTGTGATAGATTAGATCTACCTCTTAAGATTGCAGGAGCAGGACAAGACTTAGAAGCTATGAAAGAGTTAGTAGATAAACTTGGTGCAAAGGGGATAGTAAAGTTCTTAGGTTTTGTTTCAGAAGAAGAAAAATATGACCTAATGAGTAAAGCCAGAGCTTTGATTCTTCCAATTAGAGGAGAAGATTTTGGTATAGTACCAGTTGAGGCAAATGCTTTTGGTACACCTGTAATTGCATATAGAGATGGAGGTGTTTTGGAAACAATATCAGAAGAAAATCCTGCTACAGGTGTATTCTTTGATAAATATACTGTAGACTCCCTTGTTGAGGTTTTAAAGAATTTCAAGCCAGAGAAATACACACAAGATAATTGTAGAAAACAAGCACAGAACTTTGCTGCTGAGATATTCGTTTACAAACTTCAAAACTATGTTAAGGACACTTTACAAGATAAGTAAGAGATTATTAGATATTATCTTTTCTCTCTTTCTTTTAATTCTTTTTCTACCACTACTTCTTTTAGTATCTTTTTTAATTTGGATTTCTGATAAAGGAGAGATATTTGTAAAAGAACCTCTAAGAAGAGGTTTAGATGGAAAAGAGTTTAGAATGTTTAAATTTCGAACAATGATTCCTAATGCACATAAAGAGTTGTTAGAAAATCCTAAATATGTAACCTTGAAAAAGAAATGGAAGAAGAATGGAAACAAGCTTTCTACAAAAGAGGATAGTAGAGTAACTAGGATAGGAAGAATTCTTAGAAAAACAGATGTTGACGAATTACCTCAACTTGTTAATGTTCTTTGGGGTGAGATGTCTCTTGTGGGTCCAAGACCAACATATACATATGAGATGAAAGAGCATTTAAGAAAATATCCAGAAGATATTAAATGTCTAGAAAATATCTTTACTGTTAGGCCTGGTATTACAGGAATATGGCAGGTATCAGGTAGGAACAAAATACCTTTTCATGAGAGGTTAGTTATGGATTCTAAATATGTAGACAAAATGAACTTGTTTGCTGATATTATGATTTTACTTAAAACACCGTATGTTGTATTAACAAGGAAAGGAGTATATGAGTAGAGATGTAGTTACTGTTATAAAATCAGTGAACTATTCAGAAGCAGATAAAGTGCTTACTGTTTTTGGAAAAGAGAGAGGTAAGTTTGTTCTTTTTGCTAAAGGTATAAGGAAGATAAATAGTAAGAACAGGGGAAATATGCAAACATTCTCTACAAGTAAAATATCTTTCTATGAGGGAAAAGGTATGCCTCTCCTAACAGAATCTGAATTGGTAGATTGTTTGGATTTAGAAAATCTACATGTTGAGAATGTTAAGAGAGTTCTCTTTATGCTAAACAAATTTCTTCAGGAAGGAGAGAGCTATCCAGAACTTTTTAATTCTTTACAGAGAGCTCTTCGAAAAGGGTTTGATATAGAGTCTACAAACAAGCTTAGAACTATATTTCTCAAGGAGATGGGTTTCTTAGAAGATTTTACTTGTTGTAAATGTTGTGGAAGTAGTGAAGATATTGTATATTTAGATACTGAAAACTTTGCACTTGTATGTAAAAATTGCTACAGTATACAGAAGGCGAAACCTTTAGGAGATAGACCTTACGAGTCTAAAGTTTTGACTAATGCTTTAGATAAATATATTAAAAAGATAGTAGAGGAAATATAATGAAAATAAAGACTGCCATTAAAATATTTTTACTTGTATTTCTTTCTTTTTTTATCCTTGATAGAGTTTCTTTAGCACAAGATTCTCAGATAGTGACTACATCAGCTACTGTTGGAGCTGATATATATTCACAGATTAGTTTGAGTCCTCAGAATGTAGAAATAACTCAAGAATCTCAAGTTTTGATTAAAGCATATAATGGTGATTCTACACCAAGAGTCGGAAGAACGATTGAAATATATGTAGATGGAGATTCTGCAAATGTAACTATAGTTCAGCCACAACCTACTGATTCTACTGGTAGTGCAACTGGATATATTAGTGCAACTGTACCTGGAACATACAGAATATGTGCAAGGGATATTACAGGAGGAGGGTCTGTTGAGATACAGCAGTGTGAAATGTTGTATGTTACTCCTGTTGCAGTACCTGTGATGATTGCTGAACCACAATATACAGCTGGAACAAGTAACACTGTTGCTTGGAGTATGACAGGAACAAATCCATATCAGTACTATGTTGAAGCTAGTACTGATTCTAATTTTGCTACTATTGCAGGTAGTAGTGGTTGGATATCTTCTACTTCTGCAACTTTTAGTGGCCTTTCTAGTGGGCAAATCTATTACTATCGTGTTAAGGCAAGGAATCAAGGAGGAGGAGAAAGTAGTTGGTCTAATTCTGCATATTCAGTACAAGAAGCAAGTGCTCCTCAGATATCACTGATTAGTGTTACAAAACCTACAGGTGCTACAACAACAGAGTTTAATCCTAACTCAACAATCAGTCTTACATACCGAATAGAAGATAATATTGCTGTTGCTACAAGAGATTTGTGGGTTGTTTTACCATCAGGGGATAGAGTTCAAGTCCCATATTCTCAAGTAGTTAATGGTAATATTTGGAGTGTGAGTATAAAGTTGGGAGATGTACCAAAAGACTCTTCAGGTAATCTTTATCCTACATACAGTTTCTATATAGAAGCAACGGATAATGTTGGAAACAAGAGTTGGGATAATAGTGCAAGTGTTAACTTTACCAAACCTGTTGTTCCACCAGTAGAGCCAGTAATACCATCTACTCCGGGGGTTCCTGTTATGATATCTCCCGAGGATAACCCTATACCGAGTTGGACATGGGTTCCGTCCTATGGTAGTGATGGAAGTGTTGTTACTAAATATATAGTGGAATGGTGTCAGAGTGAAGATTTCTCAGATTGTGAATCTAACTCTGTAGTTATTGATACAAACTCATTTACTCACACTTCAGAACTTACTCCAGGGAAATGGTTCTTTAGAACTAGAGCTGTAAGTAAAGATGGAACATTGAGTGACTGGTCTGTTAAAGAATTTATGATAAAGGGTATTTCTACCAAGGAAGAACCAGATACTCCAATTATTCCTCCAGAACCTCCAAAACCACAGACAGGTGGTTGGATTAAGAATAATGTAATATCTCCAATTAAAGATTTTGGAGAAACTGTTTTAGAGAATACAATAGGACAGCTTGATGATGAAACAGTTCAGAAAGTTACAGTTAGCAGTGTTGTTGCTAATGTTGCAGTAGGGATGGGATTAGTTATTAATATTTTAGGAACAATCCCATACATTATTATTCAAGGAGTTTTGGCTTTCTTAAGTCTTTTAGGATTTAGAGTTAAGGGTAATGTTACTGGTTATGTCTACAACTCTATAACAAAAGATCCTCTTAGACAGGTAATTGTAAGAATATTTAATGAGAAGAACGAACTAATCTGGACAGATGTTACTAACTCTAATGGTTGGTTTAGAACTCCTGAGGTACAGAATGGTAAATATTACATTCAACTTACAGCAAGAGAGCATAAATATCCATCATCTATAATTACTGGACATTCAGACTACCCATTAGAGAATGTATATTTAGGACAGATGTTTGAGGTTAAGGATGGTAAGATACCTAGATTCTCCATCCCAGTAGATCCTTTGGAAGTTAGCAAAGTAAAAGCCTTTTTTGAGAAGTTACTTTCTAAAACTAAATGGTTATGGAAACCTCTTCATATTCTTCTGTTTGTTTTAGGTCTTTCTTTTAGTATATATGCAGTGAAGATTAATCCTGTTTGGTGGAACTATATGATTTTGTTCTTGTATATTCCATCTTTGGTAATGCTTTTGTTTAGTTTGTTTAGAAAATCAGAGAAGTATGGTGTTGTAAAAGATGCTTCAGGGAATGTTCTTAAGAATGTTGTCATTTCTTTAATTGATAGTGAATTTGGTAAGGTTGAAGCTACTAGAGTTAGTGATGAAGAAGGTAGGTACAGGTTCTTAATTGAAAGTAAAGGAGAGTATACTATTTCTGTTACAGATACAAACTATGTTTTAGTAGATCCTAGTAAGTTTGAGAGGATAAAGATAAGTAGAGATGGGGTGACTATTCTTTCTCCTAATCTTGTTGTTACAAATAGAACTCAGAACTAGATAAGTATTGAAAAATATCAATTATATTACTATAATTACAGCTGTTTAATGGGTGCATAGCTCAATCGGTAGAGCAAACGACTCTTAATCGTTTGGTTCAGGGTTCGAGTCCCTGTGCACCCACTTTCCTATAGTAAGATTGAAAAACTGTAAAAATAGTATCTTAAGCCTTTATAGATAAGGATAAATCTACAGACCAGGTTTGTGCATATACAACTCACCTCTCCTGTACCCTAACTTCTTATAATACTCTCTAGTACCAATAGCAGAGATAACAGAAATTTTCTCAAAACCTTTCTTTTTAGAAATATCTTCAGCTATCTTTATTAACTCCTTACCTAATCCTAAGTGTTGAGATTCTCCCTGCTTACTCTCTCTATCAATTCCTACAACCTTACCGTAAACATGTACCTCTCTAATAATGGAGGTATTTTGTAACTCCTCTAATCTATGTTTCCTACTTAATACCTTCTTAGGTAGAAATAATCTCAAAAATCCACATATTTTATCACTCTTCTTTGTTTTGTATGAAATGAAAATATCTGTACCTACAGTACTCTTGTATGTAATCTTCTCCAACTTAATATCATCTTTAGAAATCTCCTCACCCTTAATCTCTCTACTTCTAATATCCTCTGATTCAATCCCTTTCTTTCTTAGATACTCCTCAACAACTTCTCTAAGGTTTGTCTTCTTATTCCCTGCCGCAATTTCTGTAGAAGGAATATCCCTAATTACTCTGGATAGTCTGCAATATCGAGGAGTGGAAGCTATACACTCACCAACAACCCTGATCAATGTCTTCTCATCATATGGTTTGTGTTTACCCTCTTTGTACAAATCATACAACTCAGTACCCTCAATCACAGAAGTGGGGTAGATTTTCATCTCATCAGGGTGGTATGGTTCAGTAAATAGTTCTTTGTATCCAGAAATATCTAGCTTAGGTGTAGAAAGATAGAGATTAGGCATCCAATGACCATGTATCTTAAAACCAAACATTCTTAACAATTCAAAAGCTCTTCTTGTATCCTCATTGTCTCTTCCAGTTTGATTCTCTCTCAATACCTTGTCCGAAAGAGATTGAATACCAATCTGTATCTTTGTAGCACCAAGTCTTCTTAAATACATCAACTCTCCTGCTGTGATAAAGTCAGGTCTTGTTTCAAGAACCAGTCCTACATTCCTACAATATGCAGTTTCATTCTTAACTTGCTCCTTTTCTAAATCTTCCCAATCAGTTTTCTCCATTGCAAAC
>Ga0255340_1002473_pt1 | contig 21464 bp, 14 predicted proteins | sample wastewater_treat_7_FD_192417 | JGI IMG/M metagenome (GOLD analysis project Ga0255340, IMG submission 192417) | Wastewater microbial communities from Lulu Island WWTP, Vancouver, Canada - plant10 | ecosystem: Engineered > WWTP > Wastewater > Unclassified | place: Canada: Vancouver, British... | reverse complement strand
GGCGGCTGGGCAGTCGATGTACACGGCGGCGAAGGTTTCTTTCACGGCACGTTGGCGGGCGGTTTGCTTAGGACGGAGTGGAATCCCGACCGTCATGCGGTGGGCGCTGCGTGGGGCCTCCTGTCGCACACATCCGACGCGCGCGCCGACTACACCTATTGGAGGTTGCCGCTGCTGGCCTCGTGGCACCGCCGCGGTTCGGGCGAGACGGTGCGTTATCGTTGGCGCGTGCTTGGGGGCGTGCTGGCGGATGGCGACGAGCGGCGCGCCCGGCTGCTGTTTGTGCCGGTTTGGCGCGGACGTCGTGATTCGGGCGGTTGAATCGACGGAATCGAATGATTCGAATGAGTCGATTCCCGCGACTCACTTACAAGTTTTTGGTATGATGAGACTCTTGCGAAACCCCTCGCGTGCAAGTGTGGCACGGGCATCTTGCCCGTGTTTCATGGGCGGGACGCCCATGCCACAAGAGGTTTTGCATAAGTCTCCAAAGCGAAAGAGAAATTATGAAATACGATAAAAACCACGCGTTGCTTGAGAGTTTTATTCCGGGAGTGCCCGCGCCGAAACGGGGCAAGGTGCGCGACCTGTATGATCTGGGCGATCGTCTGCTACTGGTGGCGACCGACCGCATCAGTGCGTTTGACGTGGTGATGCCGAACGGCATCCCGGACAAGGGGCGGATTCTGAACAGCTTGAGTGTGTTCTGGTTTGACCTGCTGGACGACATGCCGAATCATCTCATCACGGCGGACGTCGATCAATATCCGGCAGAGCTTCAGGCGGTGAAAGAGGATCTGCGCGGTCGTTCGATGCTGGTCAAGAAGGTGGCGATCATTCCCTTCGAGTGCATCGTGCGCGGTTACTTGACCGGATCGGGCTGGAAGGAGTATCAGAAGTCCGGCACGGTCAACGGCCAGCCGCTGCGGGCGGGCTACCAGAATGCGTCCAAGCTTGATACGGTGCTCTTTACTCCTAGCACCAAGGCAGAGTTGGGCGAGCACGACATGCCAGTGACAGCCGCCGAGCTAGAGCAGGCGCTGGGTGCCGACAAGGCGCGTACGCTGGCTGAGCGTTCAGTGGCTTGTTACACGAAGGCAGCCGACCACGCAGCGGCGCGCGGCGTCATCATTGCGGATACCAAGTTTGAGTTCGGCGAGGATGGGCAGGGGCGTCTGGTGCTGGCGGACGAGGTGCTGACGCCCGACTCCAGTCGTTTCTGGCCCAGCGAGAGTTACGCAGTGGGGAGCAATCCACCCAGTCTCGACAAGCAGTTCGTGCGTGACTGGCTGGACAGCGTTGCCTTCAACCACCAGCCGCCCGCACCGATCCTGCCGGATGAAGTAGTCGCCAAGACGCGCGCGAAGTACGTCGAGGCCTACGAGACCTTGACTGGGCAACGCTTCGAGTAACGAAGCGCAGCCAACCCGGTCACAAATAGCGCTGTACTCTTCTCACACGAAGGCAAAGCACTAAGGTTTTGGGGAGGGGCAGGGCTGACCGCAAGTCGCGGGTCACGAGTCAACCTCTCTTGTTGCGACCACACAGTGGTTCGCAACAAGAGAAGGCCTACTTGCTCGCCGCGTCTGCGGGGGCGTCGTCTTTATCCTTCGACGCGGCCTTTTTCGGCGCTGACTCCGTGGGTGCCGATTCCTTCGATACTGGCTCGGGATCGGATTTCAGTGGTGCTTTCAGGGCGTCGCTGAAGCCCATGCTCTCCGCCGCCCGCAGTAGCTCGTCATCCGCCGTAGCCACAAGGCAAGTGATGTCGTGTACGGATTTGAGTTCGAGCAGAGTAGCGAGGTGGATGGCCTGCACCGTGCCGACGGCCGTGGGAAAGGCGTCGGCCGCGCGTTGCAGCACGCCGTCGGTGACAGGTACGATCGTGACGCTTTTGCAGACCCGCTCGATCCAAGTGCCGAGCCGCGCGCGTTGCTCATCATCCAGTTTCCCGGAGAGACGCAACAGGTTGGCGGTGCGATAACACTCCGTGCGCATCAGGGCGCTGGCGTAGGCTGCGTCCCATGCGCCCCAGCCCGGCCAAGGGTTTTTGGTTCCGACCAGTTGCCGGATGACAAGGGTCGAATCGAGATAGACGGTCATCTTTTTTTTCTTTCCTGAATGAGTTGTTTGACGGGGTCGGTATCAAGACCGAAACCGCCGATCTCCTTGAGTTCCGAGGCCGGCCGGGTCGGCTGCACGAGCGGAAGTCGGCCGGTCTCGCCGTCATCAGCCAGAATGCGCGCGATCACGCGCTTGTGACTGGTGACCAACACTTCCTTGCCTTGACGCGCAAGGCCCAGGTAGTGGCTGAGCTTTTGTTTAAGCGTAGCTGTGTTAACCGTTGTCATGTCCATATAATAGACATATCGTGTCCACTTTTGCAAGTGCAATGTGAGAAAAATCGCGTGACATTTTCTTGTTAAATGTCACAATGGAAGTCCTTTTTTTTGGCCCGCATCAGGAGCTTTTGGAGAACGACCCCTTTATGAAAAAGAGTGAACAGAAAAAAGCGGCCGCCGCAACGGCCGCGCCGCGGATCCGTATTACCGACACCACCCTGCGTGACGCGCACCAGTCGCTCTGGGCGACCCGCATGCGTACCGACGACATTCTCGCCATTGCCGAGGCGGTGGATGGTGCCGGGTACTACTCTCTGGAGTGTTGGGGCGGCGCCACCTTTGATGTCTGCCTGCGTTTCCTGCGCGAGAATCCTTGGGAGCGCCTGCGCCAGTTGAAGTCGGTCTGCAAAAAGACGCCGTTGCAGATGCTGTTGCGCGGCCAGAACATCCTCGGGTACAAGAACTATCCGGATGATGTGCTGGAACGTTTCGTGGCGCTGGCCTGCGAGAACGGCATGGACATCTTCCGTATTTTCGACGCACTGAACGACACGCGCAATCTTGAGCGGGCGATTCAGGCGGTCAAGAAGTACGGCGGTCACGCGCAGGGCACGATCTGCTACACGTTCAGCCCGGTACACACCGTTGATAACTTTGTGGCGATTGCCAAGGAGCAGGTGTCGATGGGCATCGACACGCTCTGCATCAAGGACATGGCCGGTATTCTGACGCCGGCAGCGGCCACTGAATTGGTGGGGGCGTTGGTCAAGGCGGTGAAGGTGCCGGTCCAACTCCATTCGCACATGACCAGCGGCATGGCTGCGGCGATGTACCTCTCCGCCGTTAAGGCCGGTGCGGGTGCGATCGACACTGCGGTTTCGACCATGTCTGGTTTTTCATCGCAGCCGCCCACCGAGACCATGGTGGCGATTCTGGAAGCCGAAGGGTATGCGACCGGACTCGATCCCGTCAGGGTCGCCAAGGTCAACGCTCACTTCCGCAACCTCAAAAAGGTGCGCCAGCCCTCCTCGTCCGGCGCGGTGGAATCGGTGGACGCCGACGTGCTGCGCCATCACATCCCGGGCGGCATGATCTCGAACCTGCGCTCGCAGCTCCAGCAGCAGGACGCGCTGGATCGCCTGCCCGAGGTGCTCGAAGAGCTGCCGCGCACCCGCGCCGACATGGGCTATCCGCCGCTCGTCACGCCGACCAGCCAGATCGTTGGTGTGCAGGCTGTGCTCAATGTGCTGGCCGGCAAACGTTACGAGATGGTCACGCAGGAAACGCGCGACTACGTCAAGGGGCTCTACGGCCGCTCACCCGCTCCGATCGATCCCAAGTTGGCCAAGAAGATTCTCGCCGGTGAAAAGCCGGTCTCCTGCCGTCCGGCTGATCTGCTCAAGCCGGGGTTGGCCGACGCCGCCGCGCAGATCGATCCCAAGCTGATTGAGAAGGAAGAGGACATCCTTTCGTATTGTCTCTTCCCTGAAGTGGCGCTGGGCTATTTCAAGTGGCGCGCCAAGCCTGCTGACCAGCGTGATGCGATTCCGGCTGACATTGAAGAGGGCAATGGCCCCAAAGCAGAGGCGCAGGCGCAAGCAGAAGACGCCGCGCCGGTAGCCCAAGCCGACGCCGAGACACAGCGTCTCGCCGAAATCGGCCGTTTTGTCGTGTCGCTCGCCGGGTTGGTGCAGGGTACGGGGCCGGTCGCTCTGCCGACCGCCGCTGCGCCCGTCCCGCCGCCGTCCGCTCCGGTCGTGACGGCCCCTGCCGCCAAGCCTGCGAAGCCCGAGAAGGCGGCGGATGCCGCGCCGCAAGGGCCGACGATCAACGCGCCGTTGAGCGGAACCTTTTACCGTTCGGCCGGCCCCGGCAAGCCCGAACTCGCCAAAGAGGGAGACAGCCTCAAGGCAGGCGATCCGCTTTGCATCGTGGAGGCCATGAAGCTCTTCAATCAGATCAAGGCGGATAAGCCGCTCAAGATCGTGAAGTTCATGGTCGAGCACGGTGCTGTGGTGTCGAAGGGCCAGCCTCTGGCGGTTGTCAGCTACTAAGCATTCATGCGATATCGGCCCCAGCATCTCGTGGAGTATGGCGCGCTGCGCGGTGTGGCCGCCCTGCTCCATGTGCTGCCGTACCGGGCGGCGCTGGCGGTGGCTTGGGGCTTCGCCGCTATCGCCTTCCATCTCGTCCGCTTCCGGCGGCGCGAAACGGCGCGGCGTATCCGCGAGGTGTTCGGCGATACGATATCCGACCGCGAGGTGCGCCGGATCGCTTGGCTCTCCTTGCGCAACATGGCCTTCAACATTGTGGAGATGATGCGGGCGCCGCGCATCGACCGCGCATGGATCGATCGCCACATTCCTACGTTTCGCGATCACATCGGCAAGGTGCAAGAGTTGATCGCGGAGCATGGGGGAGCTGTCATTGCGGTGCCGCACATGGGCAACTGGGATCTTGCCGGCTGGGCTTGCCACCGCTACGGCATTCAGATGTTCAGTATCGCCGGCAAGCAGAAGAATCCGCTGGTAAATGCGTGGATCAATCGTCTGCGCGAATCCGGCATGACGGTTCTCGAACGCGGCAGCGGTACGCTCAGGCAGATCATCAAGCTGCTGCGCGGCGGCAACGTGTTGGCGATCCTGCCGGATGTGCGGGTCTACACGCCCGACTTGCAGGTGCCCTTTCTTGGCTCGACCGCCAATGTCGGGCGCGGCATGGCGATGTTTGCGATCACCGCGCGCGTACCGATCATTCCGGCGATCCTGCGGCGTGAAGGATGGGGGCGTCACGGCTTCGATCACCTCCCCGCCATCTTCCCCGATCCCACGCTGAGCAAGGAAGAAGACGCCCGCCGTATCACGGAGGCTGTCCTGGCAAATGTGGACGCCGCGATTCGGCAGGCGCCCGAGCAATGGTTTTGGTATAATAAACGCTGGGTGTTGACGCCGGTCCGCGGCGTCGCGCCGACGACACCGTCTACCCCTGACGAGAATGAAAGGAATACGAATCATGATCCGAGTGAATGAGCATTACGCCAAGTTGCAATCCTCCTATCTCTTTTCCGAAATCGCCAAGCGCGTCAAAGCCTACCAAACCGAAAATCCCGAAAAGAAGGTGATCCGTCTCGGCATCGGCGATGTGACCGAGCCGTTGCCACCCGCCTGCATCGAGGCTTTGCACAAGGCGGTCGACGAGATGGCCGCACGCGCGACGTTCCGCGGATACGGCCCGGAGCAGGGCTACGACTTCCTGCGCGAGGCCATCGCACAGAACGACTATCGGGCTCGCGGTGCCCAGATCAACGCGGACGAGGTGTTTGTGAGTGATGGCGCGAAGTGCGACACCGCGAACATTCAGGAACTTTTCGACGACAAAATAACGATCGCCATTCCCGATCCCGTGTATCCGGTCTATGTCGACACCAACGTGATGGCGGGGCGCACGGGCAAGGCCAGCAAAGGCCGCTACAAGGGATTGGTCTATCTCGACAGCACGGTCGAGAACGGCTTTGTGCCCGCGCTGCCCGAACAGCCGGTTGACCTGATCTATCTCTGCTTCCCGAACAACCCCACCGGCGCGACCGCCACGCGCGAGCAACTCGCCGCTTGGGTGCGTTATGCACGGGACAACAAGGCGCTGATTCTGTTTGACGCCGCGTATGAAGCCTTTATCCGCGATCCGGCGTTGCCGCGCAGCATCTACGAGATCGAAGGCGCGCGCGACGTGGCGATCGAATTCCGCAGCTTCTCCAAGACCGCCGGTTTCACCGGTACGCGCTGCGCCTTCACGGTGGTGCCGAAGTCAGTGATGGCCTACACCAAGAAGGACGAGGCGGTGGCGTTGCATCCGATGTGGAACCGCCGCCACACCACCAAGTTCAACGGCGTTTCGTACCCGATCCAGCGCGCGGCCGAGGCCGTCTACTCGCCGGAGGGCAAGGTACAGACACGCGCGCTGACCGACTTCTATCTCGGCAACGCCGCGCTGATCCGTGACACGCTGGCCGACCTCGGCTTCGCGATGACCGGCGGTGAGAACAGCCCTTACATCTGGGTCAACGTCGGCAAGGATTCTTGGAAGTTCTTCGACAAGCTGCTGAAACGCGCACAGGTGGTCACCACGCCCGGTGCGGGCTTCGGCCGTTGCGGCGAAGGCTTCATCCGCATCAGCGCCTTCAATAGCCGCGAGGCGGTCGAAGAAGCCATGCAGCGCCTGCGCAAAGTGCTCAAGTAACCAATGCGGGCGCAGCCCGCAACCCAAGTTAATTAGTTAATTAGTGCATTAGTGCATTAGTTTGTCCGATAGCGATCCCGAGCCCGATTTGGATGAAACCATGAAACCTTGAAACCAGAAACCAAAGAGAGTTGAAGGTTCAACTGCTCTTTTTAGGTTAAACGTTTTTTAACTCAGAACGCTGAACGTCGAACTCTGAACTCTGAAGTCGAAAACACCTTGCCTATGACTTGCACCTATTACCGCCGTGGGAACTTGAAGTCGCAATTTGCGACTTCAAGTTCCCAGCCTCCTGCGGAGTCAAACAAATGCAAAATCCGACGAGAACCGTCTTTATTGAGTGTGCGACGTAGGCACTGATCTCAGTGCTCCGCAAGTCAGGCTAAAAAATTTGGTGCGGCGGCAAGCGGTATTCCGCACGACGCCGCTTTTGAGTTGAGCGTTTTTTCCTTCCGCGCTGTGCGCGGAGCCGCAGCCCCGAAGGGGCGGCTCCACCTTAGCCCAGGGCAAGCATAGCGCAGCCCTGGGTTCGGGAGAGAGTGGTGTCGTGGCCTGAAGGGCCACTTCAAAAAAACGGTTGAATGCGGGGTTGAAGTGCCCTTTCAGGGCACGAGGAGGCAGGGTGACGTTACCCGGGGCTGCGCTGCGCTTGCCCCGGGCTATGGTGCATCCGGCCCTTTGGGCCGGTGTACTCGAGAGGATGCTTGCCCCCCCCTGTCACCAACCGATTACACGCAGTTCCTGTCATCACTTTTAAGATCACAGTTCGTGATCTTAAACGTCCGCGCTGACCGAGTACACTTCGTGCCCCGCCCTTAATTCGATCCCGACTGTGCGGCGGCGTTTCTGATTTCCGCCAGATGGCGGCGGATGTTGGCGGCGGCGGTTTCTTTGGCGTCAAAAGACAGCGCTTGCCAGCGTTGGGCGAATGAGCGGTATCACGCATTGCGGTCCTGGCGGAGAAAGATGGTGCAGGCGTCAAGGGGGATAGAGAAAATCTCAAGAAGAGTGCGGGCGGATGCGCAAATGTCGTTGGCGGAAAAGTTGCCTTCAGCATAGATGCCGTTGGGGAGCGCGATGGGCTTGCGCAGATCGTCTGGGTTGCGACTGAAACGGCGGTAGCCGCGTTTGGAGGTCATAGCGGGATTGTCGGGCAGCGCTTTGAAGAGAGCCGGATCTTTTTTGGCCAAATGGCGAATGATAAGCTCATAAACGCGGCTCCAAGTGGTGATGTCTCGGTAACCTTTGCCGTCGAGCACGAAACCGCAGGGACGCATGTAGGTGAAGTCTTCCGTGAGGGTGTGGGGCTCGTTGCGGTTGAGGTCTTTGATGATACGGGTATTGTCGGCATCGGTCTTGCCGATTTCGGTTTCGGGAAAGGCCTCACCCCCGGTCTGGATTTGGGTGTACTCCTGCACAAGGCGGGTTATCTCATCCGAGAGTTCCCCAAAGGCGTCAAGCTGGGCGTTGAGCTTCTTCTTGAAGGCGATGCCAGCTTTCATGGCGGACGTGTCGTTGTGGTCGATGCCGAGCCAAACGTCGTCCGAGAATGCGAGCAGATTCTCTCGGATGTTGTCGAGGTCGCGAAGGATGTTGCGGATAGGTTGTGTCATGGGGTGGGCCTTTCTGAGTAAATCTGTTTTATATTTTCTCGTATGAATTTGTCAAGGGTGATTCTATGAACTTCCAGACGGCGGGCAATACTGGATTTGGAATGACCGCTTCGGAGAAGACGGAGGATTTCTTCTTCGCGCCCAGTCAGCTTGACACGGGAGCTTTTTCGGCCTTTTGGACGTCCCAAAACAACACCTTCTGCGCGACGGCGAGCAAGCGCTTCCTTGGTACGCTGCGAGATTAAATTACGTTCGATTTCTGCGGAAAGGCCGAAAGCAAAAGCTAGGACTTTCGAACTAATGTCCATGCCGAGGCGGTAGTTGTCTTTAACAGTCCAAACCTGAACCTCGCGTTTCAAACATTGATTAAGGATGTCCATGATCATCAATAAGCTACGCCCCAGACGGGAAAGTTCGGCACAAATGAGGATGTCGCCTTTCTGAAGCTTGGCGAGTACCTCACCGAGCTTACGCTTTTCAGGTTCCTTGGTGCCCGATATGGTCTCCTCGATCCATTGTTCTATAACGATGTTTTCGCGTTTGCAAAAACAGTTGATTTCGTATCGCTGATTTTCAACTGTCTGTTTGTCTGTGCTGACGCGGATATAGCCGTAGTTCATACTCTTTCCTCTCATTGCCGTAATTGAGTGCGACGTAAAACGATACAAAAAATGACCGATTTTGCGCGGCAGGGATATCAAACGATACGGCTTTGATTGGGCGGGTCTATATCTCATCTCCATGCACAACGGTATTCCGGAAAAAGGGATTCCGGAGATCGACATCGCAAAATATCCAGTCGTTAAACAGCATCTCGATTGTTATTGGAAACAAATCAAGCAGAGAGCCGATCAGGGGGCGACCCCATACCACCTGCGTAGTTGCGCATATACGGAGGATTTTTCTAAGCCGAAAATCGTGTGGGGCGAAATCTCCGACAAGACAAAATTTGCCTTAGACAAGGAAGGCGCTTTTTATACTGAAGCAACAACTTTTTTGATGACGGGCACGAAGCTGTCATATCTCGTTTGTTTTTTGAATTCCGCCCTGTCGGAATATTTGTTCTCAAAAATTGGGACAACAACGGGAGTTGGCACAATTCGATGGAAGAAGTTTACCATCGAACAACTGCCAGTTCCCACGGTTACTAAAGATCAGGAGGGAGTCTTTGAGAAACTCCTTGCTGGTGAAGCGGACAAAAAAGCAATAGACAGAGCCGTTTGCGAATTATGTCAGTTAACTGAAGAAGAGGTTGCTTTTATTAACGATTTTGTTCGATAAACGCAATTTCATCTTTACTCAAACCATAAAGATCGTAGACCATCGCGTCTACTTTTCGCTGTTTCGTCCGATCCGGTTGAACCGAAAGTTCTGAAAAGACGGCCTCTTTGCTGTGTCCTATAACAGGTACAGGAAGCCGCTCTACAAACATAGGCTTGTACTCAAAATAACCGCCGTTTCGCGTGACACCATTTTGCCGGATGTACCAATCTCCGAGTCGTGAATTTAAGATGGCAAGCAAGTATCCGCTAAATGGAACAATCATTGAACATGGTGCATTGATGTACATGTCGTCTGGTGCCGCTGCAAACGCTGCCGAAAGCGATAGGTTCCCCCACACGATTTTCGGCTTAGAAAAATCCTCCCAATAACCTATCTGGTCTTGAGTCTCAAACCATTTATTGTGTGTTTTCTTCCGAGCGGTAATCTTCTCGCCATTTATCGTGTATGTCCGGCCTGTCTGTTCAAGACGCTCCATGCCGAAAGAAAGGAGGTGGGTTTTCACAGACGGATATTTCTCAATGTCAATGTTCAGGGATGGGAATGTTGAAATGATGTAAAGGTGTGCCCATTCGTAAGAATATCGTTTGATATCCCTGCCGCGCAAAATCGGTCGTATAAGTTCGTCAGTACGCTTGCGTTCATCGGCTGTCGCGCAATTAGACAAAATTTCCTCTCGTTTCCAGTCGGTAATAATAAAACATCCGCCATCTTTCAAAGGGCCGTTGAAGCCGGTTTTGATGCCGTAATTGATCGAAATATCCCAGTCCTTCAACGGGGTGCCAATCTTTTCCATTTTTGCTTTGATGCTTTGTTCTATTGGGTTGAGAATGACCCAGCTTTTAGATGTGTTGAACGGTTGATGTGCCGAATTACGTTGCACAAAGTAACTCAGATTGGTGCGAGATTCTGGGCCGGCGACACAAGCTCTAGTGCCCCTATGGTTCTCTTGTTTGGTAAACAAGATGATATTTGTGTTCACAGTTGCCGATTCAAAAATCTGCTGGCCAACGAAGTCAATGACAAGCTGTGGGTCGGTGTTTTTTGCAAGAAAGGTGCGCAAGGATTCTCCTGCACCTGTTCGCATCCATGTTTTTGAAGTGATGAAGCAAAGATGGCCGTTCTTTTTGAGCAAATAATATCCTCGCTCATAAAAAAGATAGTAGATGTCTCCATTGCTGTCGAAACAAGAAAATCTGTGCTGTTTGTATTTGTTACCTTCTGCTTTGTTTTTTGAGAAATTGATGTACGGTGGGTTACCGATGACAATATCGAAGCCTCCGGTGATGTTGAACATCCATTCGGGATCAAAGAAGGGGGAAGTCGCGTTTTGGTCGTAAGGATCCCAAGCGGCGAGTTTCTCGGCTTCGCGGGTGAAGGCATTGTTCGTGGCTTTGGCATGTTCGGCGGCTATGCGGGCCCGGCAATGACGGATGTCGCAGTCGATCTTGTCGCGTTTAGCCTTGTTGATGTCCACGCGAAGCGGGAGGGTCTGCTGTTCCGGTTTTGTCGAGCCGAAGAGATCCTCTTGCTCCTGCCTTTCTCTTTTTTCCCATTTTTCTGCCAGATAATTGCTCCGGTCGTCTTCCAGTTTCTTGATGAGGGCAAGGTTTTCTGCGATTACCGTTTCGTCGGGTTTTGTTGCGAGTTCAACCAGACGCTGTTGAAGGGCGTCGCGCAACCGTTTGTCCTCCTTACGGCAGGTGCGCTTTGTGTGCATGGTTCGGGCAAAGAAATGTCGGTGGCGGTTGGCCTTGAGGTCATGTTCAATGGCTGTCACCTGTTCATCTGATGAAAACAGTGTGTTGTCAGGTTTGGCGATGCCGATCAAGGCATCGGCGGCTACGAAGTTGGTTTCGAGGTTTGGCAGGGGTCGAATGTCGTTTTTATCGTTCTGCTCGACGACCAGCGAAATAAAGAAACGGAGCTTGGCGATCTGGACGGCCACGGGCTGGATGTCTACGCCGAAGATGTTGTTTTCGATCAAGAGTAGCTTGCGCGCGTAGTCGGGGCGGGTGGTGGTCTCGTCAAAAAGACGCAGAGTTTCACGCATTTTTTCGATTTTGTCGTCCAGAGACGATGCGCTATTGACCACAGCTCGGGTTTCTTTCTCAATCTGTTTGAGTGCTTGGGCCTTGAGATAGGTGTTGTCGGGATCAATTCGGTTTAGGATGTGTACCATCTGTTGTAGTACTCCCATGGGGAATGCGCCGGATCCGCAGGCTGGGTCAAGAATCTTACAGGTGAGCAACGCATGCATGATGGCGGACTTTTGATCGTCGTTCAATGTGATGGGCTCGTCCGTATAGCGGGTCAATTTTCGGTATTCCTCTTCAAGCCCATGGCCAACCGTCTGCTTGAGGTAGGCGATGAGGCTTTCGTCCACCATGTATTGCACAATTTCGCGCGGTGTGTAGAACGAGCCGGTTTGTTTTCGGGCCGTAGTTCGGGTTTCGGGGTTGTAGGAGGCGAGCAGGTTTTCAAAGACGTGGCCGAGGAGTTCCGGATCAAGCGCGACATCCTGGTCATAAGGGGTGTTTTCTTCCACGGTGAAGTTATAAGCGTTGAGTATCTCAAAGAGACCTTTTACTTTGACTGCCGATTTTTTCTTGTCTCCATAAAATGCGGACAGGTCGACGATTTTTCCCTTAGCGAAGAAAAGATCATCTGGCACGACGAGACGCTTTTCGTTTTCTTTGGCATTGGAAAAGCAGTCGAGTCTGCGGGGCGACTCGGTTTCGGTATACTTATCCAAGTTTTCAAACAGACCTCCGTTAAGGAAGGGAATCCCTTTACATACGTCCAGAAAAAGCTCTGCAGCACCGCGGCGGAAAAAACGTTTATAGCGGTAAGCCAGAACCCCTTTTTTGCCCCATTCGACGAATTCTCGTTTCCCTTCCTTGGGATCGAAATTCAGCGTAGCGAAAAAAAGATTCTGGAGGACAGCCTTGTAGTAGGTGCTACCGGTGGCGTCGGAGTTGTTGAGCCATTCATCAATGGTAGTTTTGTCGAAGAGGCAGTCGGGGATGAGTCCTTTTTTCTTGAGGAACCAAACGAACATCAGCCGCGTGATAAGACGGATGGTCATGGTGGCATTGCGTTTTTCTTCGTCTTTCTCTATGTCGTCGGGGAACTTCACTTGCGTCAGTGCCCAGAAATACCAGTCGGAGAGTTCGCCGTAGAACTCTTTGGTAAGTTTATCGACTTTGAATGCTTCCTCGATGGCTGTCAGCGTGACGGTTGTACCCTGAAGCGTGGCGAAGCGTTCGGCGGCGGTGCGGCATTTTTCATTCGGCCCGAGCAGGTAGGTGAAGCGGCGGGCGGGGGTTTCGTGGGTGAGGGTTTCGCCGGTGGCGATGTCGAAGGATTTCTCGCGGATGATGAAAGAGAAGCGCCAGTCGGATGCGGTAGGGGTGTGGAAGGCTGCCAGGATGGCGACGCGCTCGTTGCCGTCGATAAGACGGGCGGCAAGGTGGCGGATGCCGGCGCGGTTGCGCGGCAGGCTGAGACCGGGCACGACCTCGATGTCCAGCAGGGCGGCAGTTTTGCCGTCGGCGGTTTTGAGGTCGCCGAGGTGCAGGACGCGGATGAAGAGGGTGCTCAAGGAGGCGTCGGCGACGGGCACGGGCCGCTTGAAGATCCCGGCAGAGTGGCCGAAGAGATCGCGCAAAAGCGCGAGCCAGGCATCGCGGGAGTAGGGGGACTGGAGTTGGGATTGGAGGTTCATGGTTCCACATCTGTCCCCACTGTCCCCATTCTGTCCCTTTTCTGAAGAGGTGTGGCGGAAGCACTTGGACTGGAGTTGGGAGTGGAGAGCCATTACGATTCTTCCCTTTGTTTGGCACGAGATGCGTAGTAATGAGAAAAGAGTTTGGCGGCTTCGTCCTCGCCAAAGTACTCCGTGATTTTCTCTTGGAAATGTTTGTCTTGCGTGATCGTTTCGTAGGTGACGCCTTTGAAGATGCACACCACTTTTGGTGAGAAGGTTCTGTCGACCTGCTGAAAGACACGGCGGAGTTGCTCGGAAAGATGAAACTTGATGGTGTCGTCGCTGAGTTCACCGTCAACAGATCTGTTCTGCCACGATTTCGGAGGGGACGCCTTGATACGAGGGAACAAATCTTTGACCAAGTCCTCGCGGGTATCGTCGATCATTGTTTCAATTGATTCGCCCACCAGTTTCGCGTAGAGGTCGACGAGTTTTTTAAGACGGTCAACTTCGCGTTCGAAGGCGGCTCTGTTCCGCTTCAGGATCAGGTTGCCATACGAGGATGATCCGAGCGGAATAAGATATTCCTTGCGGATGCGGGCGGCCTCTGCATTGATCCATTTTTCACTGAGTTGGATATTGGGGGGCGACTGTGTGTTATTAGAACCCTCAGACGGGAATGGATCGGGGACAGGAAAAGTAAAGGGGGCTTCGGACTGAAAAACCCGGAAGCTGTTGCGGATGCGGTCTTGCAGGTTCTTTTCGACCAGACCTAACAGTTCGGCCGGCAACTGGACGGAGCGGGTTTTGAGTTTGTAGTGCTCAATAGAGAATTCGACAAATTCGAGACTGTAGTTGAAGACGCGTTCGAGACGCACAAGATTAAACTCGCGCGGCGGATTCTTTTCTAAATCCTCTTTGGTATCCTTGATGACTTTGGTATTGGCAAATTCGAGGCCAATTTCCCTCTTGACAACCGATGACTCGTCGTGCGTTGCACCGCAGGCGACGACGAGGTCTTGGGCACTGCTGTCGGTGATGCGGATGGCATTCGGTTTGTCATTGGAGGTGGAGCCCGCCTCGATATAGCGGGGTGTCGGAGAGAAAACCAGAATTTCAGAGTCGGCAATTACCAGACCGATGCGAACCCCCTTCTGCGTTTGGAGCCGGTCATGTCGAAGCTCAAGGGCTGCGTTCAAGATATCGAGCGTCTCGATATCGCCGTAACCTAGGCGACAGACTTCGGGATCCACGTCAAGGATAATGGACAGAATCGAAGGCGCGTCGTTCTGCTTGATACGTTCGGCGATAGCGGTCGCGACTTTTTTTGAAAGTCCGGGAGCGACAATGACCAGTTTCTCCTGCGCATATTGAACCATCGCGCAGAGCGTCTCGTCCGAGGCTATGGTAAAGAGGCGGCTCATGGTGCGACTCCTACATGGCTGGCAGTATTTACTGAAATTCCCGTATGGATGACTTTGTTCCCCAATTCATTGATCATATTGCACCTTCTTTCCATCAGACAAACGATTCGGAGATGATGATGTCGGGGGCGGTCGCGACCGGCGGAGTGTCCGGCACGTCGGGGTTGGAGGGTTCGAGGAGCGGGTAGGATTTGAGGATGGTCAGCACGCGGTCGATAAACTCCGTGGGGGGCAGCGGTTTCTTTTTCTGGTTCCGTGCGAGCGAGGCGAGTTTACCGGCGAGCTTCTGAAATTTCACCTTGCCGACGGCTTCGGTGGCGACACGGCAAAGGTACTGCTCTTCGGCACTGAGCAAATGGTAAGCCGAGAGTGTTTTGAGCACCGAGAGGGCACTCCTTTCGGACGGCGTGTGTTTGGCGGTGACTTTGCGGGTGGCCGTGAGTTCGGATTGAATGGCCGTTTCGAAGTGATCGACGGCGGCGCGGACTTGTTCGTGGTGGACGGCGGGGAGCGGCACGGGCTTTTCTGAGGGCTTGGCATGCATTTCGCGGGCGCATTCGACGAAGGAAAGGTCCTGCGGTTCTCCGGACGCGGGGATCAGCGTGAAGGCATCGCGGTGGCGGTTGCGGATGAAGGTCACAGTGCTGCCTGATTTGGCTTTGTTTGTGCGTCCGGCGCGTACGCGGATCGGCAGCGCCTTGATACGGCGGAACTCTGCGGGCTGTTCTTTTTTAAAGCGGCGAAGCTCCATGAGGTAGTCGAGGCGTTCGTCCCGCTCGTCTTTGATCTCGTGATCGAACAACCCGAAAGAGTCGATCTCTTCCGTTTCGGAATAAATCTGCGAGTCCTCACCGAGAGCGGTATGGAAGGCTTGGAGTTTCATGACGGCCTTCTTTTGGAGATCGATGTCACGGTCGACCTTTTCGGTGGGGAAGAAGACGATGTTATGGATCACGGACGCTGTGGCTCCGATGCGGTTAACGCGACCGAGACGCTGCATGAGACGGGTGGCGTTCCAAGGGGTATCGTAGTTGACCACGGTGTTGGCGCGATGGAGGTTGACGCCTTCGGCGAGGACTTCCGTGGTGATCAGAATCGGGAAGTCGTCCCGCCAGAGTGAACGGGGAGCGAGGTTGGCGTCGTAATTGGCGCGGATGATGTCCTGTTTTTCCTTGCGGTTTGAAGAGTCGATGCGCAGGACAGGCTTTTCGGGACAGGCGTGGGCGAGCCGTTGTTCAAGGTAGACGGAGGTCTCGGCGGATTCCGTGAAAATCACGATTTTCCCAGAGGGGTTACGTACCGGATCAAAGAGCACGGGAAATTGAGCGACAAAGGTTTCGAACTTCGGGTCGTCCTCTTGTTCGGGGCTTGCGCCGCTGAACGCCTCCCATGCGGTGCAAAGCTCGTTGAGGAGGGCAAGGTCATGTTGCAGGCCTTCGATGAAATCCTCGGTGAAGTCATCCGGAGAACAGATGGTGATGGTCGGATCGAAGGGCATGGAGGATGTGAGCAGGTCGATCAACTCCTCTTCGCGGTCCTCTAAGATGTATTCCGAGACGTTGTAGTCGGGCGCGATGAAGACGCGCCCGGCTTCAAACATGGCAACCATCGCGGAGGTGGCGTCTCGGAAGCGGCGGAGCGATGCGCGGAAGGCATGGAAGGAGCTGTCCAGGCGCTTGACCAGCAGGGTTTTCATGATGGTGGCGAGTTGGGTGGAAACCCGTTCTGCGTTGGGATATTTTGCTTTTAGCTCTGGGGTACTCAGATATTGGATGGCGCGGTAGCGGTTGTAGGTGAGCCCCTTTGGCGAGTTGAGCATATCCAGTGTGCGGTCATACGCGAGGTTCATCGCAGGGGTGAGCATGTACAAGACTTTCTGGGGGACTCCGGTCTTTGGGAAAACGATGCCTTGCGCTTCGAGGTCTTTTTTATAGGGGACTTGCGCCTCAAGGTCTGTGCGGGTACGGCGGACGGTGATGGGCGCGATGATTTTCTCGCGGATTTTCTGTGTGATGACCATGACCGCTTTACGGGCATCGGCAGTCTTCAAATCGCGGGCCGCTTTCCACTCTTCCATGCGTTCGGCGAAGAAACCTTGCAGATTGGTGACTTCCAGCGTGGTCTCCTTGCCGTCTTGGAAGAGCAGGAGTAGGTTGTAGATGTCTTTCGGCGTATTGTTGAGGGGGGTGGCCGAGATCAGCATCACCTTTTTGGGTTCGAGGCGGTTGGTGGAGTTATTGCGCACCTTTGTTTTACAGATGCGCTGCAACCGGTCGTACATGTCGGCTGAATCGTTCCGGAATCTGTGGGCTTCGTCCACAATTACGAGGTCATAACGGTCAGGGTGGCGGACTTTGTGCAGGCTGCCGCTGGAGACGATGTCCACATTGTGGAGCTGGAATTTGGCAACCGTTTCTTGCCAGGAGTCACGTACGGCGGGCGGCACGACAATCAACGTGCGGCCGATGTGGACGGGATAGCCGTTTGAGAAAAAGAACTTCTTCGCGATTTGGCAGGCGACGATGGTTTTGCCGAGACCGACCACGTCGGCCAGGAAGAATCCGTTGTGCTTGCGCAGCAGGTCGAAACCCTGATTGACTGCGTCGGTCTGGTAACTGAGGCGCTTGAAACCTTCGGGGAGGTCTTCGAGTACGGAAGGATCGAATTCGACACCGCGGCCGAAGTACTCGATCAGGAATTTCAGATAAAGCTCATAGGGGGTGATGGTGTCGTTGAGGTGGGTCTCTTCTTTCAGTTTTGCCAACTGTACCGGCAGAATATCAACGCCTTCTTTCCAGAGAAATTCGAACTCCTCGGTGGCGAACACCACATCGTCATACTGGGTGAGCAGGACATTGAACTCATAATTGGCGGGGCCTTTGCCGGTGCCCATGCCCGCGTCGGTCAGATTGGATGAGCCGGTGATGACGTTGCCGGGTTTGTGCTCGTTATAGTCGGCGGGTCTAAAGATGTATATTTTGGCGTGCAGCTTACGGGAGGGATGCGCCCTCAGCTCGATCTTTTTGCTGGCGACATCTTCGATGAATTGGAGTATGCCGGCCTCGACCTCGGCGTCATAGCGGGCCTCCGCGATGTCTTCTTTCACTTTCGTCATGAATGTTTCAATGGCGGAGGGTGCCGAGGCGTCGAAAAGGAGTCCTCGTGCTTGGCATTCGGCGGCGCGTTGGTCGACATCGATGCCGACAAGGATGCGGATCTTTTCAAGGTTGGAAAGGTGGGGGCGGAGGGCGAAGTACCCTGACGACCGGAAGAAGCCGACCAAGGCATCGAAAAAGCGGATGTCGGGATTGTTGGAAAAAACACCTGCGAACTTTTCTATTAGCGTGTTGCCGCGGCGGTTGGTGAAGAACCGAGTGCTCATGATTTGCCGACATCCTCCCTGAAGTAACCAATTCAACTGTTGCGCATGATAACCTCATGAGCGGATTTGGACAAGGCGGAAGCGTGGCGGGCGCGGGCCGGTTTCGCGAAACCGGCCCGCCCCCGTCGCTTTTCCTCTCCCATTTTCGGGTAGGATACGCTAACCTGTTGATCGTCTTCGTAAAAAACCATGTATCCGTTTGCTTTCATTCTTTGCGTATGTGCCGCGTTGCTGGCGCGGGCGGACGATGTGTATCCCAAGCCGGAGTGGCGGGATACGCCTGATCCGCTGGCCAGCCCGTACGCTGAACCGGGGGGCATGATCCGCTTCGCGGCGTTTCAGCCGCCGAAGAGCCTGAATGCCTATATCGACAACAACACCTATACCCGTCAGGTGTTCGGCATGATGTATGAATCGCTGCTGGGTGTGGACTCGCTCACCACGGAGTTCGTGCCGTATCTCGCCAAGCGCTGGACGATCTCTGACGATAAACTCACCTACACCTTTGAGCTTGATGAGGCCGCCGCGTGGAGCGACGGTCGGCCGGTCACGGCGGAGGATGTGAAGTGGACCTTTGACCAAGTGATGGACCCGCGTCACGCCACTGGCGCGTCGAAGGTGATGCTTGGGGTGTTCGAGTCGCCGCAGATCCTGGGGCCGCGTACAGTCCGTTTCCGTGCGAAGGAGAGCCACTGGCGTAATCTGAGCGCGCTCGGTCTCTTTGAAATCCTGCCCCGGCATGCGTTCGAGGGACAGGACTTCAACCGGCTCGACCTCGACCATCCGGTGGTCTCCGGTCCCTATGTGCTGAGTGCGGTCAAGGAGCAGATCGAAATCCGTTTGCGGCGGCGGCGCGATTGGTGGGCCGGCTCCAAGCCCTCGATGCGCAATACTATGAATTTCGACACGATCGTCTTCCGTTATTTTTCCAGTAACGAGAATGCCTTCGAGGCGTTCAAAAAAGGGCTGGTGGATGTCTATGCGATCTATACCGCGCGCATCTGGGCCAATGAAACAATCGGCGAAAAGTTCGACAAGAACTGGATCGTGAAGCGGCGCGTGAAAAACCATAACCCTATCGGCTTCCAGGGATTTGCGATGAACATGCGCCGCCCGCCCTTCGATGATCTGCGCGTGCGTAAAGCCATGGCTCATTTGGTGGATCGCGAGACCATGATCCGCACGATGATGTTCGGTGCCTATTTCTTGCACCGCTCCTACTTTGAAGACCTCTACGACGCTGCCCATCCCTGTACCAACGAGGAGTTTCCCTTTGACATCGCCCGCGCCAAGGCTCTGCTGCGTGAAGCGGGCTACACGGCCAATCCGCAGACCGGCATTCTGGAAAAACAGGGGAGGCCGCTGGCGTTCCGGTTTCTCACACGCGACGGGGGGACCGACAAGTTCCTGGCGCTCTGCTCGGCGGCTTTCCGCGAGGTCGGCGTGTCGATGACCATCGAGCGCAAAGATTTCGCCTCGTGGATGCGCGACATGGATGCGTTCAATTTCGATATGACCTGGGCCGCGTGGGGTGGGTCGATTTTCCGCGATCCTGAAAGCATGTGGCTCTCGTCCGAGGCGGACCGCCCTTCCGGCAACAACATCACCGGCTTTAAAGATCCGCAGGTGGACGCGTTGATCGAGCGCCAGAAGACGATGTTCAGCATCACGGAGCGTAACGCGATCTGCCGCGAGATTGATAAACGGATCGCCGCCGCGGTCCCGTATGTGCTCTTGTGGAATACCGACGCTACCCGGTTGCTCCATTGGGATACCTTCGGCATGCCGGACACTGTGCTGTCAAAGTACGGTGACGAGCGGTCTCTGCTCGGCTACTGGTGGTACGATCCCGATTCGGCGTCGGAACTGCGCGCCGCGATGGCCGCAGGCGATGTTCTGCCGCAACGTCCTGTCCTGGTTGATTTTGCCACTGTTTTCAACCCGCCGGGAGGTGCGCGGCCGCCGCCCTGAGCGGTGCTGCGGCTCATCCCGAATTAACGTTTCACCCTTAACCCCAACGACGATTATCATGTTTCCGATTCAACTTGACCGACCCCTGATTGTGTTTGATATTGAAGCCACCGGCGTCAGCCCGCGCGCGGACCGGATCATCGAACTGGCCGCGATCCGGATCGAGCCGGACGGCACGGAGGTCAACGGCTACTGGCTGTTGAACCCCGGCATCCCGATCCCGATCGAGACGACCGCCATCCACGGCATCACCGACGAGATCGTGGCCTCCCAGCCGACCTTCAAAGACAAGGCGCTGGAGATTCTGGCCTTTTTCGGCGAAGCGGATCTGGCCGGTTTTAACGCGGGCCGCTTTGACATCCCGATGCTGGCCGAAGAGTTCGCACGCGCGGGTATTGCGTTCGAGGCCGACCGCCGCAGGTTGCTCGACGCGCAGCGCATTTTCCACACGCGGGAACCGCGCGATCTTTCGGCCGCGCTGAGCTTCTATTGCGGCCGCGAGCATGTCGATGCACACGGTGCCGAGGCGGACGTACGCGCGACGCTGGACGTGATTCTCGGTCAGTTCAAGAAGTATGCCGATCTGCCGCGCGACATGGAGACGCTGGACCGTACCTTCAATCCCATCGATCCGTTCAACGCCGACCGTGCCGGTCGTTTGCGCTGGGTGGACGGCGAGTTGACTGTGAATTTCGGCAAGAAAAAAGGTGCCAAGTTGAAAGATCTTGTCCGTGATGATCCGAGCTTCGTGAAGTGGATCATCAAAAACGATTTTCCTCAGGATACGCGCGCGATTTGCGAGGATGCGCTCAAAGGTGTTTTTCCCGCGCCGCCGCGCCCCAAAGGTGATAAGTAAAAGGTGATAAGTAGCAGGTAAGAAGTAATAGGTAACTATTTAGGAGGCTGTCAAGACCCTCGGTTTTAATTTCATGTTCAGTACTCCATAACGTTACATGACTTCATCGAAGAGAGGATAGTCTCGCCGGGGTAGCCCACTTTTTATTTTGGAGGGAAGCATATACATGAGCCCATACCCAGCAAAATGATGATCGTAAGAATGAACCACTTTTTTTTGTAACACCAACAGATCATCGTTTTTGCGCTTAGAATGCGATAAAAACGTTTTGCCCTCATTCCAAAAACCTGCCAGTTCGATCTATCAAGAGCATTCCTAAGAATTGGTTACGATACAACCTCGAATAGCCCGGTCGCCTGTGACGTAAACATCTGTCGGCATCTTGACGAGAGCGGCCGTCTCTGACCTTTTCTGAGGTTTGACTTTCTGCTCACTTTTCCTGCTTGTCAAGCCAGTGGGGGAAAGCGTACACTACTCTCCATCGTGATGCAACCGAAAGGTGTTTCGCAACGGTCATTGACCAGAGACACCGGTTGCTGGCTCCGGCGTTTGGCCGGGTATAAACCGACACGAGAAGAAGTGAGTTGGCTAATCGCCGCATCGCTTGCGAGGCGGCGAGCCTATGAATATTACAGCATCTGACAGACCCT
>Ga0255340_1002471_pt1 | contig 21470 bp, 19 predicted proteins | sample wastewater_treat_7_FD_192417 | JGI IMG/M metagenome (GOLD analysis project Ga0255340, IMG submission 192417) | Wastewater microbial communities from Lulu Island WWTP, Vancouver, Canada - plant10 | ecosystem: Engineered > WWTP > Wastewater > Unclassified | place: Canada: Vancouver, British... | reverse complement strand
GATTGATAAGCTCTGACCTTGTTGGCTTGACATCTTTCAGTGCCATGGAGGCTCACTCTGCCTTCTTGCGGTATTTTGGATGATACTTCTGGATAAGTTCACGGTCAATACGCACAAGTTGTTCTTCCGGAATGTCCTTTAGCAGATCCCATCCCAGGTCAAGAGACTCATCGATAGTCCGGTCCTCATCCTTGCCCTGTCTGACAAACCGGTTCTCAAACATCTCTGCGAACTCAAGGAAACCCCTGTCACGCTCTGAGAGAGCATCTTTTCCTACGATGGCGACAAGACCACGAAGATCCACGCCTTCTGCATAACCTGCATACAGCTGGTCAGAGACTTTCTTGTGGTCTTCACGTGTGTAACCTTTACCGATACCAAGGTTCATCAGACGTGATAGTGACGGGAGAACGTTAATCGGCGGGTAAATGCCTTTTCGGTGCAGATCACGGTTGACCACAATCTGACCCTCGGTAATATACCCGGACAGATCAGGGATCGGGTGGGTGATATCGTCACCAGGCATGGTCAGGATGGACAGCTGGGTAACAGAACCTTTTTTACCCTTGATAATTCCTGCACGTTCGTACAGGGAAGCAAGGTCAGTGTACATGTAACCCGGATATCCACGACGTCCAGGTACCTCTTCACGTGCAGCACCAATCTGGCGGAGTGCTTCACAGTAGTTGGTCATATCAGTCAGGATGACCAGCACATGGTAGTCAAGCTCAAATGCCAGGTATTCTGCGGTAGTCAGGGCAAGTCGTGGTGTAATAATACGCTCGACTGCCGGATCATCTGCAAGGTTTAAGAACACCACTGCATGTTCCAGTGCACCGGTCCTCTCGAACTCGGCCATGAACTGGTTTTCTTCCTCCTTGGTGATACCCATTGCCGCAAACACTACTGCAAACTCCTCATCAGATCCCGGAACCTTTGCCTGACGGGCGATCTGCAGTGCAATCTCGTTATGCGGCAGACCAGATCCAGAGAAGATCGGAAGTTTCTGACCACGGACAAGCGTGTTTGTCAGATCGATGGTTGAGATACCGGTCTGGATGAACTGGCGTGGAGATCCACGGGCCCAGGGATTGATTGCAGCACCCGTGATCTCAAGGCGTTTCTCAGGAACGATCTCAGGACCACCGTCTTTTGGCTTTCCTGCACCGGAGAGGATACGACCAAGCATGTCCCTGCCTACCGGCATCTTGATGGTCTCTCCTGTAAACCTGACTCCGGTATCCTTTCCGATACCAGTCGTGGTCTCGAAAACCTGGACAACTACAATCTCGTCGGAGGTATCAAGAACCTGGCCACGTTTTTCTGACCCGTCGGCAAGGACAAGGTTGACGAGCTCCTGGTATCCCACAGGTTCGGTCTTTTCAACAAAGACAAGGGGACCTGCAACCTGGGTTATAGTCCGATACTCCTTCATTTAAGCCGCCTCCCTGAGTTTTGTAAATTCGGATTCCATTGCCCTGACAATTCCCTCAATCTCAGGCTTGTACTCCTTGACATACTTGATCTGCGGGAGATCATTCTTGGCCTTAAGACCAACAATATGCGATGTGATGACACCTGCCTTAAGGGCCGCATATGCCTGGTCTGAGTAGAATCTGATGGCTTTGAGGATATCAAACTGCTTAGTCATGTCACAGAATGTATCAACCGGATCAAATGCGTTCTGCTGAAGGAAGATCTCACGAAGCATGCGGGCAACCTCGATTGTTACCTGTTCTTCATCCGGCAATGCATCAGAACCAACAAGCTGAACAATCTCCTGAAGCTCGGCTTCTTTCTGGAGAACTTCCATTGCCCAGGATCTGAGAGGATTCCACTCAGGTGAGACCTTCTCATCATAGTACCGGTTTAATGTGTCCAGGTATAATGAGTAGGAGTTTAACCAGTTAATTGCCGGAAAGTGACGCCTCTGGGAGAGCTTTGCATCAAGAGCCCAGAAACACTTGACGATACGGAGTGTGTTCTGTGTAACCGGTTCAGAAAAGTCTCCACCAGGCGGGGATACCGCACCGATAACGGTGACTGAACCAAAGTCCTTGTTTAAGGTATTTACACGACCTGCACGTTCATAAAACTCAGACAGTCGTGCTGCAAGATATGCAGGGTATCCTTCTTCTCCAGGCATCTCTTCAAGTCTGGAAGAGATCTCACGCATGGCTTCTGCCCACCGTGAGGTGGAATCTGCCATAAGTGAAACGTCATAGCCCATGTCACGGAAATATTCTGCAATTGTAATTCCGGTATAAACTGACGCCTCACGGGCAGCCACAGGCATGTTTGAGGTGTTGGCTATAAGAACCGTCCTTTCCATGAGTGGCTTTCCTGTCTTCGGGTCTTCAAGTTCAGGGAATTCAGTCAGAACCTCAGTCATCTCGTTCCCGCGTTCTCCACACCCGATGTAGACAACGATCTCTGCATCTGACCACTTTGCAAGGGCCTGCTGGGTAACTGTCTTTCCTGATCCGAAAGGACCTGGAATTGCAGCAGTGCCACCTTTTGCAATAGGGAACAGACCGTCAAGAATACGCTGACCTGTGATAAGCGGAATATCCGGGTTGAGTTTTTCAGTAACAGGGCGGGGGATACGGACCGGCCACTTATGCATCATGGAAATCTCTGCACCATTGTCAAGGGTACAGATGATGTCATCAATGGTGAAGGAGCCTGACTTGATATCCTTGATCTTACCTCCTTCAACATCAGGGGGAATCATTATCTTGTGGACAATGTTGGTCTCCTGGACTTCTCCTATGATAGTTCCTGGAGCGACCAAATCCCCGGTTTTTACAACCGGTTTAAAATCCCACTTCTTGTCATGAGAAAGACCGGGAGCAGTAACTCCACGCTCAATAAAGTCTCCCATCTTCTCAACCAGCACTTCAAGAGGACGCTGAATACCATCATAAATACTGGTCAGAAGCCCTGGTCCAAGTTCAACTGATAGCGAAAGACCAGTATTTTCTACCGGTTCACCAGGCTTGATACCCGAGGTATCTTCATAGACCTGGATGATAATATCCTCACCCTTGATCTTGATGACCTCACCCATCAGCTGCTCATCTCCGACTTTAACCACATCATACATATGTGCGTCGAGATTGACTGCAGTGACGACAGGTCCTGCAATTCTCTTTAAAACCCCTTTGGTTCGTTTTACTTCCACAGATCAACACCCACTGATCGTTTAATTCTCTCCCGCATAGACAAACCGCCTTCCTCCTCACCAAGTGTAATAACCGTCGGGTGAACTGAGTTTTCGAGGGTAGTACGGAGTCGTACTGGAATTTTTGCCATATCGCTGCTGTTTAGAACCAGAATTCCGATTGAACTGTTATCCAAAACCCTGTTTACATATTCAACAACTTTTTCTTCAGATTCTGCCGCGTAGGTCTTTGTAATTCCGGCCAGTCTGAACCCAAGGATAAATTCACTATTTCCGATTACTGCGATCTCCATGTTAAATCACCAGGTATCTCTCTATGGTATCACTTGATAATCGGGATTCTTTACCTCGGGCGATTGCCCGTAAATTAAACACCTCGTGTTTCTTCTTCTCCAGAAATACCAGGATGGGATGGATTGAGAACGGATTGATCTTTGAGAGTTGTTCCATTCTTTCAAGCTGTGTTCTTGTAAGTTCAGCATCAACTTCCTGCTCGGATTTTTCCGTTCTTAATTCTTCCAGGGCAACCTGGACTGATTTCCCTTTAATTTTTAATAAAAGGGTATCAATCACTTCATTCCTGTTAGCCATCAGGTTCATCTGCTGCAGCTCTTCAGGTGTAAACGTGGCGCCAGGTATGAAAAATTTCCTTGCATCTTCTTCACTCCCGTCACCTCTCATCCGAAAGAGCGTCTTGATATTTTTCACATCAATCTCCAGCTGGACAAACTTCAGGAACTGGTCCCCTCCTTTTAAGCCTTTATTTGCTACCTGAAGAAGATCTGCATATAACCGTTTGTACAGTTCGTTCTCAAGTTTGGAGAATGAACCGATAGAGCAGCCTTCAGAGATCTCGGCGGCGATTATCGGGTACATCTTCCATGACTTGAGTGAATCCGCAACATTTTCGCAGTTTTCTTCTTTTAATATCCGGTCAAGAATTGTCCGGTCAAGGCTTCCGGCTGGAATGAGCACTTCTTTAATCTTTCCTTCTTTCAATCCCTGCATCTTCCCACGAAGAATCGTAAGGACATTATAGATATCCCACCTGCGCAGGTATGCCATTGTGAATTCTTTCAGGGCACCAGGAGTAAGATCAATGACCCGCTGGTATTCTTTTGCCAGGTTCCAGGAAAGAGCTTCTTCAATCAGATCAATACCTTCAAAAGAGGTTCCCAGTTCATCAACCTCTTTCTGATATTCTGTCTCTCCAATCAGACGAATTATCTCAGGAAGACTCATATTGAGTAACCTTTGATACTCTTCAGGGGGAAGCAGTTTGGCTTTCCTGACACGCAAACGTGTGCTTACATAAATATAAGGAGCCGGACCGCCACGGTAATGAGCCATTTTTTTCCCCTTGTGATCATGCGAAGAGCAGATCTGATGCGTCTTTTAATCCTGATTCCCAAACCTGGTTTAGGAAAGTTCGATAACTATAGTCTACCTGTAATTGACCATCATCACTTTCGACTATAACTCCACCGTCAATTTCGATGACTGAGCCAAATTTATATGCAGAGAACTCGGACTCTTTCAGAAGTTTTTTAAGGATCTTTTCATCGCGCAAGGCGCAGCTTACTTTTCCTTTTGGAATCTCCCCTTCTGCTTTTTTAAGCATAGAAGTGATAGCTTCCTTGTGAAAAGACTCAGGCATTTCCAAAATTTTTTCAAGTGCCTGGCTGTAAACCTGGTCCATCAGATCCTTTTGTGTATTTAGTATCTGACGTTTTACGACCAGATGGGCTGCTGCCTCCTCCTGAGAAATGATTTGGGAGAGATTTTTCTCCACATCATCTTTCACAGACTGTTTAAGCAGTTCAATCTCCTGCTTTGCAGCCCCAAGTAATTCATCTTTTCGTGAATTACCGCCCTGGATGATAGCTTCCGCTTCATTTCGTCCTTTTTCTTTGATCTCTGCAATGACTGCATCCAGTCCCATGTTTTTTCCTCATTTACTGGAACATGAGAAGAAGTGCAACAACAAGACCAAAAATTACGATAGTTTCTGGTAAAACGGTAAAGAGGAGTGCGATACCAAATATATCTTTATTTTCTGCAACTGCTCCCACTGCTGCTGCACCGATACTCATTTCACCGATTCCTGCACCCAATCCCGTAAGACCAACTGCGATTCCTGCTCCGATTGCTTTTAATCCTGCTGCTGATGCCTGTGCTATTTCAACTGTCATAGTTTCTGCTGTCATAATTTTTCACCTTAATTTTTTATTTAATTTTGTTCAGTTAACTTTCTAATCATTCCAAACGGGCTGTATTTCTTCCCGCCTCCACGGTAAAACTTTGTAAAGAATTCGACATAGTGAAGACGAAGAGGATGTAATCCGCCACCCAGAAGACCTAATGCGGTGTTAAGGATGTGACCAAAGAGGAATACTACCAATCCTGCAATGATAAGGATAACACCTAGGATTGAAAGATTTGCCAGTTGTGGATTAATAATCATGTCAATAGCGATGAAATTAGTAACCATCGCTATAGCGACGGAAGAGAGACCGACTGCAATCAGACGGGTATATGATAATACATTACTGATGATTGTCGGAATTTCCAAAAGATCCAGAGCATTTTCTCTTGCGATGAACACAAGACCCAGTACCAGGATAACAATCCCTGCGATGGTTGAGATGTTTAAACCGGCAAAAAGCTCCGGCGTTCCTGATAAGTCAGGCATTAACGGGATTGTGAAATTTGCCCAGATTGCGATGAGGATGCCCCACATTACCATGATCCATCCAATGTTTGCAAACATTTTCAGGTTCCCGTGGTGGCCTTTTTCCATAACTGCTGCATTGCGAACTCCCCAGAGTCTTGCAAGAGTGATATGCAGTATACCAATCCAGATAGACAATACAAGCAGTTGTGGAATATGCGATACATGCTCAGCTGCTGCCACTCCATGTTCTGCCGCGCCTGATCCACCGACGTTAATGTGGCGCGAAAGCCAGAACGGTTCCCATGGAAGTGAAAAACCAAAGATTTCTGCGAAGAAAATCCCGAAAAATATGCTGCTGATACTACAGTTACGCAATATTGCAATTAACTGCATCCCTGCTTCGCTGCCCCTGACAAGGGAACGAAGACCTAAGGACATAACCAGGAGAACAGTACCATATCCAACATCTCCCAGAATAAGTCCGAACATTATCGGAAATACTATGGCCATCAGCAATGACGGGTCCAGTTCTGTATATCTGGGACGTGAATAAAGGTCCATGAACAACTCGGTCGGGTGTGCAAAATCCGGGTTGTGATATTCAACCGGAGGCATCTCATTGTAGTCCTCAACTTCAAGTTCAGAGACATACACTTTGCCTGCACATACCTTGTCCATGTTTTCAAATACTTTTGAAACCTTGCTTGATGGAACCCAGCCGGTTACGGAGAATGCATGTTCAGAAGTAGCAAACCGTAAAGGTGCCTCTGCCTGCTCTACATCTCCTGTCAGGAATTCTTCCGAAGACATCAGGAAAAATTCATGCCGGTTTTTAATTGTCTCCATCTGTGCAGAAATTTCTGCAATCTCCTTTTTCAGTTCCTCGATCCTCTGTCCATATTCCTGAATGATCTGGGAAGCAGATCCTGATTCCTGGGGTATCTGGATCTTCTGAAACTGGAATTCAAGTAGTTCCTTCTCTGCTGTTGAAACATCTGAGTTTTTTACTGCCAGGATTGTTAAATTGCTGGTTTTTGAAGAGCTCTCCCATTTTTCATGGGGAACTGACAGATTAACCGGCTCTTTTGCATACCCGGCGATGAAACTGATGGTATCAAAGCCCTGCAGTAGTTCCAGTGGCGCAGGCGCATCAGTAAAGGGACGTAATGAATCAATTTTCTGTTCATATTCCTTGGTTGCTGACTCCAGCCTGTTTCTGTTTGAAAGGAGTTTTTCAACCTCTTCGGCAATGGCAGGAAGATCCTGCTCAATCCGTCGTTTAAGTTCAAGAATTGATGAACGTTCTGATTCATTTATATCATCTTTACTGATACCAAATGCACTGGCAATTGATCGTATCTTCACAAGTGCCGCGGATGTAACATCGGCCCCGGCAAGTGGCATACCAATCCTGAACCCTTCCCATTCGTCATCTCCCTTCTCGATGTAATCATCGATATGAAAGATGTTCATCCGGTAAAGTTCAGTTATGACTGGCTCGAGTTGCTGCTTGGATGCGACGATGAGCAGTCTGCTCATTGACTCAGGATGAAACATGGAGCTGCTCCCGGAACCGTGAAACGAGCAGGTCAACCGCTTTTGGCAGATTTTGCCGCCCCTTATTTTCCAGAGCCATTGCTTCAGCCTTTCCGTCACTGACAATCCGCTGATAACGGTTATCAGCTTCTTTCCGTGCATCTGCAATCCGCTGTTTTTTGAACTCTTCAGCATCTTCACGGGCCTGCTGGATCATGTTGTCTGCCTCGAGTTCGGCACTGGTTGTAATTGTTTTGCGCTTTTCCTGTGCCTCTGAAATCATTTTTTTGTAGTCTTCTTCTGCAAGTCTGATATCCTTCAAGACCTCAATTTTCATCCAACCCTCCTCTCATTGATGGTACATTACTAAAGTGGACAGTCATGAGTATATTTGTTATTGTTTTAACTCCGGAAGTGAATCAGGAATCATCTGAGCTTGATCCCACAGCAGACAGAAAGAGCGGGGGCAAGGCGGGTCCAACAAAAATTAATAGGGTTCCATGATGAGATAATGTGTAGGAACTAAACAGAGGGATTGAATATGGAATTATCATCAGAGGTCTCTTCAATTATTACACATATTAAAAATGGAAGGTTTGATGCCAGAATTTCTCCCTCTGCCCTTACTGACGGAACCGGAGATCTTGCATCCCTGATTAATGAAATACTGGACCTCTGCCAGCATGAAATTGTCAGGGTTACTAAGGAACATGATACTAAGGTCAGCGAATGTGAAGAGTCATTAACCGGTTTAACAGAATCAGTAAACGAGATCGTCAGCGCGATAAGCCGGGCTGGTAATGGAGATATCACGAAAAAGGTCCGGTTTGCACATGAAAGCAAAGATCCTGCACTGAAAAAACTTTTTCATGACATGCAGGAGTCACACGATAAGTTAATAAGCGCACTACAAAATCTGCATGGAAGTGTCTCTGATGCAGCAAAAAGCATAGCGGATGGGAAGCTTGATACTAATATTGATTTGGCCCGGCACGCCGGAGTATATAAGGAGATCGCATCAGATCTCAATATTCTGATCGGATCATTTACCTGCCCGGTAAATGAGACCATTCGTGTTTTATCTGGATATGCATCTTATGATTTTTCTACAAAGTTTGAAGAATCAGTTCAATGCAGGGGTGAATGGGGAGAGTTGAAGAATTCTTTAAATGCTATTGGTAACCAGGTTCATGACGCTCTCCGGATCATTAATGACCAGGTTGCTGACCTGTCCGAAAATGTTGATCAGGCAAATGCCAGCGTACAGAAAGTTGCCAGCAGTTCCCAGCAGGTTGCGAGGAACTCGAATGCTGTATCTGAAAATACCGAGCAGAGTGATGCCGGTGTAAGACAGGTCCTTCGTGCAATGGAAGATCTGTCAGTGACGGTCGGAGACGTATCCCAAAAGGCCGAGTCTGTTTCGCGTCTTGCTCATGAAGGAACGGAGATGGCAAGGGAAGGATCGGACTTTGCAAAAAAAGCTGAGCAGGGGATGGACCTTATCATCTCCAGCGCTGAAGAAGCTGACCATCTTATCGGGGACATACAGGGCGAGATGAAAAAGATAAATGAGATTGTCCGTTTGATAACTGATATTGCAAACCAGACCAATCTTCTGGCGCTTAATGCTGCAATTGAAGCTGCCCGTGCTGGTGAGATGGGTAGAGGTTTTGCCGTGGTTGCCTCAGAAGTCAAAGCCCTTGCCCTCGAGTCCCGCCAGTCCGCAGAGAAGATAACCGATATGATAAATAATCTTCAGAAGCAGTCCCGGAAGGCAGCTGATGCAGTAAATGGCGCCACCCTGGCGGTTCGTGATGGTAACATCCTCTTATCTGACACACTCGCGGTTTTTGGCCGGCTGGCTGGTTCTGTGGAAGAGATATCTATGAACATTGAACAGGTTGCAAGTATGAATGAAGAGCAGGCTGCTGCTGTCGAAGAGATAACAAGCAGTATGCATGAAGTGTCTGCAATGCTGAAAGATACTGCTAATGAAGCTGCTGACTCTGCCAGGGCAACGAGTGAAACTTCTACTTTTATTTCACAGCTTGAGACAATTGTGGATCAGGTTGCCGATATTGCAGACCAGATTTCAGGATCAATGAATAGATTCACGTTCTGATTCATCGCGCAGAAAAACCTTTGGTGGCCCGGGTATTTCTTTTTTCCCTGGTCAAGATCCGGCATAAAAATTTTCCAGGAGATAGGAACCTTTTATTACTTTTCTTATACACCTATAATTAACTGGATCATTCCATGGGCTTGTGGGGGGCTGTATGGATTTAGCTGAATCTATTTTAAATGAACTGGTGACACTTCAAAGGAAAAATGAAGAATTATTAAGAATAGTCAGCCGGCTTGAGCACGAATCTGACGTAATTATCAGGCAGTTTGAAGATAAAATTCTTGAATTAAATAAAGATCTGAAAAAGGCACTGGATCAATCTGTAAAATCCGAAAAAAGGTACGAGCTACTCAGTCGGGAGAAAGAAAGAGAGAAAGAATCCTTTGAAAAAGATAAAAAAGAACTTGAAGAAGATTATTCCGGCAAAATCCAGGATTTGAAGACCACAATTAATCAGAATACAGATTTAATACGGGAAAAAGATGCTCAAATACAAACGCTCACAGGCCAGGTAGAGGATCTGAAGAGCTATGCGTCTCTTAAGGCAGAAGAGTACTCATCAGAAATAAAAAACCTGGTAAGCCTGCATGAATCTGAAATAACTAAATATAAAATAAAAATTGATGACCTCCACCTGGAGTACCAGGAGACTGTCTCAAGGATTAAAGAGGATGTTGCCAGGAAAGAGCAGGAACTCCGGGCCCTCGCCGGTGACCTTAAAAACAGGATTTCAAATGAGAAAAAAGTGCAGGAAGAAAGGGGGAGGGAAAAGGCAGAATATGATGCCAGGATAGCTGAATTCCAGGTCCTCCTTGACAAGACAAAGGAGGACTATTTAAAACTTCAATCCAGGTCTAATGAAGAAGCACAAGAATATAAAGAAAAGATTCAGGATCTTGTAACTGAACTGGAAGGCCTCGAAAAAGAAAAAAGTGTAAAGGAATCTGAATTAATACAAAAACTTGAGCACTTTGAAGCCGAGATTCGGAGTTTACAGGAACGATCAGCCATTGATCAAAAGTCAATCGGGGACCTGACAGATGAAAATAATAATCTGGTTAAATTAACCGAAGAGCTTCATGCAGATATTTCAAGTAAAGACGAGCAGATGCATGAACTTCATGAGACGATCTCCACACTTAAATCAGAGATAAAAGAAAATTGTTCCAGGTTTGAATCTGAGCTCACTCTGAAAGATGATGAGTTGACAGGTAAAGAGGCACTCATATCAGAACTGAATAATAATCTGAAGATTCTGGAAGAGAAGATCCTGACAGATGAAGCAGCACATAATAAAGAGGTTTTGTCATTTACTGAAAAGATCGAGGAACTTAATAATCAGCTTGATGCCAGGAAACAATCATACAGTGAAGAGATTTCCAGGCTGTCCGTGCGGATGGAAGAAGTATCACAAGAGCTTGAAGACTTGATTCACGTAAAAACAGAACGTGAACATGAGTTCAGGAATGAGATAACCGGTCTTCATGAAGAACTTATCAGGAGAAAAAAAGAGTGGAAAACAAAGCTTGAGTCTGTTGCCCAGGAGATTGCTGAAAAAGATCGACACATCACGCTTATCAGTGGAAATAATGAGGCACTTCGCACGGAGATGGAACGTGTCAGAACCCGTCTTCTCATGCTTGAAAAAACCATTCGTGAAGATAAAGAAGAACCGGTCCATGCTTTATACCGTCAGATACAAAATCTTTCCGGAAAACTTGCAGAAAAAGAGTCTGAAAAGGCAGTATTAGCTTCAAGAATAATCCGCCTGGATACCGAAAATACTCGCCTTGCCCAGCTTCTGGCAGATTCTGGTTCTTCTCCTGACTCACAAAAAGGAAGAGAAGAGGTAATCAGTGCAGGAGTAAAAACACCATCTCCCGCATTAATCCGATCCGAAATCTTCACGTACCTCGCAAATCTTGATGATCCTTTGCATGCCATGGAGGCTGCTGCATCAATTCTCAGATTAGGCCCGCAGGTTACCGACATTCTCATACCTTTGTTATATGAAGGATCACAAAATCGCAGGGCCTGGATTGCTGCATTATTGTATGAACTAAATGATCCCCGCACAACCAAACCACTGTCTGATCTTCTTGAAACAACTGAGATCGGTCTGAGAGAGTTGATATGGGACACCAGGCTTCGATTCAGGGAATGGAAGCGTGCAGGAGTATCATCATTAACAGCCCAATAAGAAAGGTTACTGGATTAGAACATGAAGTTAAAGGCGATTAATGCACCGATAATAAGTACAGAACTGTGCTTTACACCTGCTTTTATCGAGGACTCTCCCATTAATCCTGCCATCAGCCCTGAACACAATCCCTGGATAAGACATATGTGGTAAAGCAGCCGATCCATCGTGATTAAGGATGTGGATCCCAGGTTTGCGAGTGGTCCGGCCATTGCAAGACCTTCTTTACTCTGTTCTGCCAGAACTGTAAGAAACTGGGTAGTGATTACTCCAATAACAAAGATAAAGACGAAGAATGAAAGGTAAACGATTGCAGTATATATAAACATCTCTGAAAACCTGTCACGTCTCAGGTTTTCTGACATTCGCGCGTCATTTGCCGCAATCCGAAGAAGAGAAGAGATTGAGCTGCTCATGGTTGAAGCGCGGGTAATAAGAGTGACAGTTCTTGCGATCAGCGGAGTTCTGACCCGGCGTTCAAACCGTATCAGGGCATCTGAAAAATTGGCTCCCCATTCTATGTCCCTGTGAATCCTGCTGATCTCATAACCCAGAATTCCAAGGTTAGCCCTTGCAATCACGGCAATCGATTGTGTAAGGGTAATTCCTACCTCGTTTATCCCTGCCATCCGATCAAGAAAATCAGGGATCATTGATTCAAGCGATCGAATTTTCTGGTTCCACCGGGTATAAAATATTGCAAAAGGAATGAAAGTTATCAGGAGCGCAATCATCAGTTGATCGTCAACATAATTGATATTGTCTTCAAGTGTCCCAACAGGTATCGTAAGAAAGATGTAAATGACATAGGCCAGGGCTACAGGCACACTTAAGTAAAATGATAGCTCCGGGTTCTGAATAAATCCCTGGACAGGGTTTGCAAGCCATCTCTTTAAAGGCTTGATCTTTTCAAACCTTGCAAGAGCAGTGAATAGATGCTCTTCGTCTCTGTCATCTTTAATCCTTACATCTGAATACTGGTTTAACCACTTAGCAGATACGTACCTGACAACATTCTCATCTTTAATTGAGATAGTGTCGATCATCAGGATAAAGATTGCAGCACCAATAGGCAGGACAGCATAACCTATAAGTGACAGCTCCAGGATGGCTGATGATCCCATCATTCCCATAACAACAAGGATTACAATAAGAAATAACGGCCCAGCGATAAATATCGTAACATATATCTCGGCAACAAGGCCAAGGAACTGAAGAAACTGTTTTTGCTCAAATTTTGCTTCTTCCTGAAGAATGTAGACCCGATCCTGCAAAAACTGTGCCAGGTTTCCTCCGCTCTCCACGGTTGATACAAGATCCTGCAAAAAATCCCTGAGTTTTCTGCTTGGAGTAGTCTCACTCAGATGTTTTAGTGCATTAATAATATCGTATCCAAAAAAATCCGCATCCCTTACCGCCAGCCTGAATTCCAGGGAAACCTCTCCGTAAATAGCTGCCATTTCTGAGAAGGATCGTAAGATAGTGATGATCTCTGCTCCTCCTTTTCTCATGGCGTACATGTAAGAGACTGCATTTGGAAGCCCGATTGTAATCTTTGTCTCCCTTGATTTTTTTGCAATGGAAGGGTAGAGTGTAAATCCCCAAAACCCGATAAGACTTCCAACAAGAAACAGGATTATTCCAAGCAGGACCTGGACAAAAATGACAATCGGCAGTCCTCCAGTGCCCGGATCATAGGAGATATTTAAGACATTATATAACTCGGGCTTTAACCCAAAGTCAAGGGAGAATAATGCAAAACCAACAATAATTCCAATTAATCCAAATAAGATCCCGGTCCCTATACCTCCGAGGATGGCACGGTTCAGGTACTGTTCCAGGGTAAGACCTGATCTTATCCCGACTAAGTCAATGTGCAGGTCGTGGTATTTCTCCGGGTTTTTGTATACCAGCCAGTTTATTATCCATACAGGAATCATGCTACCAGTTCTGCAAGATCATCGAGATTTTCGATAACATTGTTCTTATCTATATAATAAGCCTGGATAACCTTGGTGAAGTTGACATAATCCCTGATATTTTGTTCTTTTACAGACTGCAGAACCTGTTTTCTCCTGTCCATCTCTTCAACCAGCATCTCGGGCCCCCAGCCGTGAAATGCTGCAATGTCACCTAGTACCTGTGATCTTCCGGTATAGCTGAAATCGTCGGCAACTGGATCATATTCAAAAACGGTATTAACCATGATATTTCCAGTTGCAGGGTCTATGCCTGCAATCTCCACTATCTCATCACACCGGCGGACCCTGTCAGGCCCTATCTGTATCTGTTTTTGAATACTCATGATATTGAGTGCCTGAAGCATGTTACGTGGCACGTTCAGGGGCTCATTCTCAAGACGGTGAATTGCCGCATCAACACTTCCTGCGTGCATGGTAGAGAAGGTGGTATGCCCTGTATTCATTGCCTGGAATAATGTCTGGGCTTCATGACCTCTGACCTCTCCAACAAGGATGTATTCAGGCCGCTGCCGCATTGCCGCTTTTAACAGCATGAACATGTCAACATGCGCCCCGCCACCTTCAGCTACTACCTCCCTTGTAACACTTGCAATCCAGTTCTCGTGAAACAAGGTAACCTCCCTGGTATCTTCGATTGAAATTACTTTTGCCAACGGGGGAATAAATAGTGATACAGCATTTAATGATGTCGTTTTTCCTGAAGCAGTCCCGCCAATGAACACAAGGCTCATATTGTTCTCGATCGCCAGCCAGAAGTAAACAAGCATATCTATGTTGAACGTGTGCAGATCCATCAGGTCTACTGGTGTAAATGGGGTTTCCCGGAATTTTCTGATTGTAAATGATGTGCCACGGGAAGTAACTTCAGTTCCGAATGTCAGTTGCAGCCGTGATCCGTCCGGCATCGTAGCATCGATGATCGGATTTGCTGAAGAGATATGTTTTCCAGACCGCTGGGCAAGCGTGATTGCAAGAGAGATTAATGAGTTGGTATCAAAAGAGATATTTGTCTTAATGTTCTGTTCTTTTCTGTGGAAAAGAAAGATGGGAACATCATCTCCGTCACAGGAAATATCTTCAATCAGGGGATCGATCATCAGGGCATCTATACGTCCCCATCCCAGGTAATTTCGAATAAGGTAATATTCAATCTTAAAAAGTGAGCTTTTTTCCAGTTGCAATCCATAATAGTCAATAAGATAAGTTACTTTTGAAATTAGCAGTTTCTCTCTCTCTATTCCCAGTTCCTCGTCGGTCAGAATGAGCACATCCCGGAGATCTTCGTGAATGCGTTCAAGAAGTTCATATTCAAATGGTGTAAGTTCAGGTTCAAATAGCAGATATTCTCTCAGCTTGGATTTGACATTATGGGCGATGACAACCTTTGCAAGCCCTGATTTTACCCAGTATTCCTGTTTTGACTCATATGGGTATTCAAGCCTGATGTCAAGAAGGCTTCCGTGTTCCTCAAAGTTGTACTCTTCAATTCCCCTCTTATGGGTAAGACTTAATTTTTTCAGAAGATTTCGTTTATAACCTGGCTCTGCACTTTCTTTCTCGGTTTTGAATGTTCCTTCAAGGTCTTTTTCAACGGCGGTGATTTCTTCTTCCCTGCCGATCAAAGGTAGTTTTATCCTTGTTATTGCTGTTTTTTTCCCGCTATCCTTTTCGGATTCATTTTTTTCAAGACTGACATGGGGGACTTTTATTGAACCTGGCTCTTTTTTACCCGGCTTTTTGATAATTTTTTTAACTTTATCTGAGCTTTGCAGGCCTGCCGCGGAGGAACTTTTTTTGCCGATGCTTATACTTGGCACTTTAATTTTTATTGCCCGTCGCTTTTTCTTCTTATTTTCTTTAATATTTTCTATATCTGAATCCCCCAATTATATCCCCCCGGTTTTTATCTGCCATTGGCTCCCCCCGGCACCAGCTAAATTATCATATGATATCAAAACATAAAAAAGATACAATGCATGATAATGGGGTAAGGTTCAACCTTTTCAATAACATTATTATGTGGCAGACTTTATTCCATCAGGGGTACATTCCTCTATCCAATTCAAAGTCTTAATTTGTTATTGCTGATGAAATACATTAACCGGATCTTCGAATAATGACAAATCCAAGTATTGAACAACATATGCCGACCGGATTAACAACTCTTGATCCGGTTTTTGACGGAGGTATTCCTCCTGGTTCTGTAGTGCTTTTAAAAGGGGACATCGGTTCAGGCAAGGTTGAATTTGCATACACCTCGATGATTCAACTTTCCCATCTTATGAACCGTGAGCCTAAGGATGAGAAGACGCTCATCCCTAAAGAGATTAGATATATCACAGTAACCAAGAGAAAAGAATCGATCCTTAATGAAATATCGATGTCATTTCACAAAGACCTCTTATCGCGGATAGATAACATTCACTTTGGAGATTTATCTGACATCTATTTTGATGCAAGTCTTGTTCCGATCTCCTGGTACTCCGAGTATGATGACATTATTGAACGGATGACTGCGCGCCGGAAAATTCGCGACAACCTTCTGACGACCCTTTCATTCACGCTTAATGAAGTTCCTGAGAAAAGTCTCGTTATCATCGACTCACTGACCGAGATCGCAACCCAGTATATTGCAGCAGGTAAATGGCCGGATCTCTCTGCATATCTGAGAGGTATGCAGCGTGTTGCCAAGAAATGGAACACTTCATTTTACCTGATTCTGACAAAGGGGATTCTCAACCAGTACCAGGAGATAGAGGTTGCTGATGCCATGGATGCCGTTATTCACTTCAAGTGGGAAGAGTCATCCAGTGCAAAAAGGCAGCGTGTTCTTTATATTGAAAAGTTCAGGGGCGTTATGATCCATCTTGAAGATCGCGACCTTGTCAAATTTGCTGTAAAGATTACTCCGGAGCGGGGGTTTGAAGTGAGCAATATCAGGGTGGTAATATGAGAATTCCACTAATGAGCATCCCAAGGTTTGGGTTTGGAATTAAAGGGCTTGATGAAATGCTCTCCGGAGGCCTGATAGAAGGGACGGTCTCTTCAATCATCGGAGCATATGGTACAGGAAAAACCAACTTTGCACAATATTATGTCTGGCAGGGTCTTATCCAGGGTCAGAGTGCATTATATATAACTCTTGAAGAGAGAACCTCAAGAATTCTTGGTTACATGGAAAATAAAGGTTGGGACGTCTCTCAATACCTGGATTCAACCTTCACCATCGTAAATCTTGATCCGTCTGACTTCAATCTTGCGATTAACAGTGTCAAAAATGAGCTTCCTACACTTATCAAAAAGACCAATGCACACAGGGTCGTGATTGATCCCGTTTCCCTGTTTGAAGACCTGTTCAATGATGATGCGACACGCCGGCGCGAGATGATGCGTTTCCTGGAAAGTCTTCGTGACCTGAACTGTACATCCCTTTTAATCAGCGAGGCTGATAAAACCAATATATTTGCAAGTAAATATAACCTGATCGAATACCTGAGTGATACGGTTATTCTTTTAAAGTACGCCCGCGGAGGGGATGCATCTGATGTGCATCTTGCAATTGAGGTTGTAAAGATGCGTATGTCACAGCATTCAAGAGAAGTAAAACCTTTTGAAATCCATCAGGATTCTGTTACTGTTTACACCGAGGCAACCGTGTTTTAGATCTATGCGTGTCTGCTGGAGAAAAATTCGAGGCCAGAGGAACAGCATGGCCTGCCTGTATGCTGCCTGTGAGCGTGCAGGATATAATCTTGATTTTGTAAATGGCCCTGAGAATGATATAACCCTTTATAGTCTGAATTCAATCACGGGTCCGTCTTTATTCCAGGAGATAAGATCAGCAGATGTTATTACCATAGTAGGCGGTCCTCATGCCTGTGCAAGATGGGACGAGCTTACATCCATTGCAGACTATGTGGTTGTTGGAGAAGGGGAGTTTACACTGCCCAGGTTACTGCGATGTATTGAAGATGATCTTCCATTGCCTCCAGGTGTTGCAACGAGCACATCCTTTCAGGCAGCGGATCATTCAGTCTTGCTTGATGGAAATCCCAGCTTTAGTGAACATAAAGGTTACATTGAAATTTCAAGGGGCTGTCCTTTTGGCTGTACATATTGTCAGACTCCCCGGATTTTTGGAAATAAAATTAGGCACCGGAGCATTGATTCAATTGTAAAACTTGCACAATCATTCCATGACATCAGGTTCTTAAGCCCGAATGCCCTTGCCTACGGTACGGATGGCATCCATCCTGAAATCAGGCATATGCAGGCATTACTTCGTGAGCTGGCAAAAATGCCAGACAAGGATATCTTTCTTGGAACTTTTCCCGGAGAAATAAGACCTGAATTTGTATCAGAAGAGGCTGTCGATCTCATCGCCAGGTATTGTTCCAATACAAAGGTGCACATAGGGGCACAGTCTGGTGCGGATAGCACACTTAAAAAGATACGAAGGGGACACACTTTATCTGATGTCTGGAATGCAGTTGATCATTGCGTTGATGCTGGTTTTATCCCGGTTATCGACATTATTGTCGGATTTCCTGATGAAACAGATGATGAGCTTTTAAAGACCGTTTCATTCTGCCGTGAAGTGTCTGGGATCGGGTATGTGCATGCTCATCGCTTTTTTTCCCTTCCTGGAACCCCTTTGGAGGGCCGTGGATCCCGTGACCTGATCCCGGAGGTGGAATCAGCCCTTGGATCACTGGCATTATCTGGCAGATTGACAGGATCCTGGAACAACCCTGAGATAAGGTTTTTTAGCAAAGTTCCCAAGTAATAACGTATGTTGAAAGCGCTCCTGCTTGCAGATCTGCACGGAGAATATGGGATGCTTGAATCCTTCATGGAACTGGCGCCCGATGTTGTCTTCATCGCAGGGGATATCACCAATATGGGAACTGCAAAGGATGTTGAGACCTGTTTTTCCCGGATCGATGTCCCGAGCTTTTCTGTTCCTGGAAATTGTGATCCAAAGGAAGTTGTTGATGCTCTTGAACAGAGTAACAGTGTCAATCTCCATGGTTCGTATATGAACCTGGGTCGGATATCTCTGGTTGGGGTTGGTGGATCCAATCCCACGCCATTTGGAACTCCATTTGAATTGACAGATAAACAGATCGATGATCTGATGAAGGTATCTGTTGGGCGGATGCAGAAGAGTGTTCACAACGTTCTGATAAGTCATGCCCCCCCACATGGATTTCTGGATGAGATTGGAGGCAACCATGTCGGCAGTGCCAGCATTCTGAAGTACATCGACAAGTTTGATCTTGTCTGTTGTGCCCATGTTCATGAACAGCGTGGAATCGTGGAAGAAAATGGGATTAAAATCGTTAATCCGGGCCCTGCTGCCATGGGCAATTGTGCCATGATTCATTTTGGTGAAGAGTCAAAAGACATTGAAGTAAAGTTAGTCAATGTTTAGAAAGTAGGAGCTCTAAGTAGGAGATGCTTATACGCTCTCCTACGACTCCCAACTTTTCTGCCAGTTCGTCCACTCTTTTTGCAGCATTTTCTACATCATTCTCCGTGATCAGTTCAATTTCCACGAACTCTCCCAGTTGATCTACCTTGTCAAGAGCAATTGAAAAGTCCTGGTATCCATAATACTCCCGCAATTTTCGAACATGTGCAACTGGCCTGAATCCAAGGTTTTTTAATATTGTATCAAAAATCTCCGCGTCATTAACTTGGACATTGCATTCCTCCCTTATCTTTGAACCTAAAAGGGTGTTTTTTGGTCCTTTATATGTCAGAATGATTTTCCCTCCCGCACTCCGGACCCTTAAGGCTTCATCAGTAATGGCAAAATCCCGGTGAGGGGCATTATAATACTGATCCTCTTCAACGACTGTCTCTGAATGTTCTCCGCCGATGGTAATAATACGCTTTTTTATCTCTTCAATGGTGGAAACCCTGACTTTTATCTCAATTTCAAGCATATACAATATCCTTTATCTATCTTGTTTGCCACTTAATTAAGGAATCAGGAATGCCAATACAAGAAGGTGACTTTATCCGGTTGAACTATACCGGGTATTCAAATGGTGTACTCTTTGATACGACTGTTGAACAGAAAGCCCGCGAGGCTGGTGTCTTTGAAGAAGATGGGGACTATGCCCCCAAAGTGATATGTGTCGGAAAACAGCAGATTATTATCGGGTTAGATGAAGCAATAATCGGAAAAGAAGCCGGTTTTGAGGAGACTCTTGATATTCCCCCGGAGAAGGCATTTGGAGAGCATGAACAGGAATTAATTCGTTCATATGATAAAAAGAGCTTCTCAAAAAAGCCGGAAATTGGAATGCGGGTTACTATTCCGGATGAAGGAACCGGTTTTGTCGTTAATACGATCGGGAACAGGGTCATTGTTGATTTTAACCACCCACTTGCAGGCCGGACCCTGACATATTCATATCGCATTGAAGGGATTGTAGAGAGCGCGACAGAAAAGGTTGCAGGACTTATCAGGATGTATACCGGGTTTGACATGGAAACAACCTTGGAAGGATCAACTGCAATAGTGAAACTTCCTCCCGGGATTTACTACACCGGGAAAATCTGGTATAATATGAAACCCTTCGTTACCCAGTCAATCTTTGATAATATCGGAGAAATTGAAGAGATCAGGTATATTGAGAACTATTCAAGAACAAAAACCGGGTCTGAAGAGTGATCTTCAGACGACTGCCGTTTTCAGGATGACAACATCTTCTTTTGGTTTGTCATTTCTGTCTCTTTTTACCTTGGATATTGCGTCCACTATCTCCATGCCTTTAATCACTTTCCCAAATACCGGATGTTTTGGATCAAGGTAGTTATTATTTACAACATTAATGAAGAACTGGCTGCCGCCTGTGTTTGGCCCGCAGTTCGCCATTGAGAGTGTACCGCGATCATTTCTGTTGTTCTTCCCAAACTCATCTTTGATAGTGTAGCCTGGGCCACCTGTTCCTTTACCTTCCGGGCACCCTGCCTGAACCATGAATCCATCAATGACCCGGTGAAAGATGATCCCGTCATAAAAACCTGTTTCAACGAGTTTTTTAAAATTTCCTGCTGTAATGGGTTTGTCTTCATCAAGCTCGATGAGAATCTCACCCATGGATGTTGTCATTTTCACCCGTACTGGCTCTGCCATATAGTACATATGGAATGTTTTTATTGAAAATTACTTCCCTTGTAAGGGTTACTTCTTCCAGGGTCAGACATGATCTTCCGGGAGAGTGAAAGGGGAATTGTTGAGAAAAATATGAATATATTTATAATATGTGAAGAATATGATCTTCTATATATCGAGAGCCGGTTCTGGTTGTCAGGTTCCAGGTCAGTAATGACGTCTGCGCTTACCTGGAAAAATACCAAAGCCTGCTTAATCCACGTGGGGAGTGTTAAAAGTCATGCATGAAAGGCCATTATACTATGTATTTGCCCTGTTTGTGGCATTATTGATGGTAAACCTGGTGAGCCCGGTTTTTGGAGATGGAGAGTTACACACTGAAAAATTTGTTACTTATAGTATCAGTGCAAACAAGACATTTTTTGATGTGACAAGTCCAGTTTCAATAAATTTCACTTCATCACTGTCCAGTACTTCTCCTTCATTACCCGATACTTATCAATGGACAATTTTCGAACGAGACAAAGGTACTTATGATGAATCATCAATAATTCCTGGAACTGAACATAATTATACATGTACAATATCTCATCCCGGGTTATATGGGGTGACATGTAATGCAACAAATAGTACATGGATT
>Ga0255340_1002386_pt1 | contig 21961 bp, 18 predicted proteins | sample wastewater_treat_7_FD_192417 | JGI IMG/M metagenome (GOLD analysis project Ga0255340, IMG submission 192417) | Wastewater microbial communities from Lulu Island WWTP, Vancouver, Canada - plant10 | ecosystem: Engineered > WWTP > Wastewater > Unclassified | place: Canada: Vancouver, British... | reverse complement strand
AGCAGGAGCCTCGGCCCGTCCCTCCGGGGGCGGGCCTTGGCGTCTCTGGAGGGCCCCGAAACCGTCCTCGAACGCTGCTATCATCGAAGGCGACGGGGCCCCCTCTCCCCGTCACCCCGCTGGTGGAGTTCGGGCCCGCAGACCTGGCCGGCTGCGGGCCCCACGCATCTGGGTCGGACGTGACCTCTATCCGAGCGTCGTGGTAGCCTTCGGCCGTGCCCGAGAATCACCTCTACTACGGCGACAACCTCGACGTGCTGCGGCGCTACATCGCCGACGAGTCCGTCGACCTCGTGTACCTCGACCCTCCCTTCAACAGCAACGCGACGTACAACGTTCTCTTCGCCGAGCACGGGGAGAAGGCCGCCAGCCAAATCAAGGCGTTCGAGGACACGTGGACGTGGGACGATGAGGCGGCCCGGACCTACTTCGAGACGGTACAGGCCGGCGGGGAGGTCGCGAACGCCCTGAAGGCGTTCTACACGCTCCTCAGCACGTCGAACATGATGGCCTACCTCGCGATGATGGCCCCGCGCCTCGTCGAGCTTCGCCGGGTGCTGAAGCCGACCGGGAGCATCTGGCTCCACTGCGACCCGACGGCCAGCCACTACCTCAAGCTCCTGATGGACGCGGTGTTCGGGCCCGAGAACTTCCGCAACGAAATCGTATGGAAGAGGACAACGGCTCACAGCGACAGCAAGCGGGCCGGTCGCATCCACGACATCCTCCTCTTCTACTCCAAGGGCAGGGAGTACCAGTGGAATCGGGTGTACCAGCCCTACGACGACGCCTACGTCGAGCGCTACTACCGCTACAAGGACGAAGACGGGCGCGCCTACGCGTCGGGCGATGTGGCCGCTGCCGGGCCCGGCCCTGCACGGGTGTTCCGCGGAGAGCTTCGCGAGCCGCCGCCGGGCTCCCACTGGCGCTTTTCACAGGAGAAGCTCGACGAGCACATCGCGAGCGGGCGCATCTTCTTCACCAAGAACGGTTTCCCGCGCTACAAGCGCTACCTCGACGAGATGCCGGGGATGCCCCTGCAAGACATCTGGGCCGACAAGGACGTGCAGGCCGTCGTCTCTTGGTCCGCTGAGGGTTTGGGTTACCCCACGCAGAAACCCGAGGCCCTTCTGGAGCGCATCATCAACGCCAGCAGCAACGAGGGCGACGTGGTACTCGACCCCTTCTGCGGCTGCGGGACGGCCATTGCCGTCGCCCAACGGCTGAAGCGCCGGTGGGTCGGCATCGACATCACCCACCTCGCGGTCAACCTGATGAAGCACCGCCTCCTCTCGGCTTTCGGGGAGGGCATCAAGGCCGAGTACGACGTCATCGGCGAGCCGGTCGACGTGGCCGGCGCACGTCAACTCGCGAAGGACGACCCCTACCAGTTCCAGTGGTGGGCGCTGGGCCTCGTCGGGGCGCGGCCGGTCGAGCAGAAGAAGGGCGCGGACAAGGGCATCGACGGGCGCATCTACTTCCACGAGGGAGACCCGACCGACCTGAAGCAGGTCATCCTGTCGGTGAAGGCCGGCGCGAACCTGCATCGGAACATGGTCCACGAGTTGAACGGCGTCCTTCAGCGGGAAGGGGCACAAATCGGAGTCCTCATCACGATGGAGGAGCCGACCAAGCCGATGCGGGAGGAGGCGGCTGCGGCCGGCTTCTACGAGTCGCCTTGGGGTAAGCACCGCCGGCTCCAACTCTTCACCGTGGCCGCCCTCCTCGACGGAATGCGCGTGGATGCCCCGCCGATGGGGCAGGTCGACCGAACGCTCAAGAAGGCTCCGAAGGCGAAGGCGACGCACCACCAGCCCGCCCTCGACCTCGACGGCGGCGGCTGAATCCACGGCCCAATAAAACGGGACGGTCCCTAGAAAAGCGACCCGAGACCGTCCCGCTACACCCTCATCCGCTACGCGTTTGCTACGCGCCCGTGCTCAGGAGCCCGAAGCTATCCCGGAACCACCTCCGGTAGAATATCCTGATTTGCAGGGAAAACGGGGTGGGGTGGGAACCCGACGGGACGCTGTGGGACGCCGCTGTCCGGATTCGAATTCCGTTGGGGGCACCATTCCATGTGCTGCGACCGCGGCGACCGACCGCCCCGCTCGACGACGACCGGCCGACGCACACCCTCCGCTCGCCGCCACGCATCGGGACGACGCAGCGGTGACGTCACGCTTGCGCGCCGTTGTCCGGCGTTACACTGCTCCTGCGGGAGGTCCATAGCAGGCTGCTGAAATAGTCGCCGGCTCGCTCACCCGGCGCGGTTCCGCAGCCTCGGCCTTGCTCACTCCGACAGCCCGCATCTGATAGAATAATACCTGCAAATCAAGCATAAGGAGGACGCGATGCGGGGGGACGAACAGCGCCAGGCGGGGTTCATCGTGCTGACCAGTCTCGAGGACCGCGTGCCCGCCGATCATCCGCTGCGCACCGTCCGCAAGATGGTCGACGCGGCGCTCGAAGAGATGAGTCCGCAGCTCGGCGTTCTGTACGCGAGCCGGGGCCGCCCTTCGATCGCCCCCGAGTATCTGCTGCGTGCCCAGCTCATCCAGATCCTCTACGCGATCCCCTCGGAGCGCCGTCTCGTCGAGCATCTCGAGTACAACCTCCTCCTGCGCTGGTTCGTGGGCCTGCCGCTCGACCAGCCGGTCTTCCATGCGACGAGCTTCACCAAGAACCGTGACCGTCTGCTCGCCAGCGAGGTCGCCGAGGCCTTCTTCTGCGCCATCCGCTCGCAGGCCGCCTCGCACAAGCTCCTGTCCCGCGAGCACTTCTCGCTCGACGGCACGCTTCTCGAGGCGGCCGCCTCCCTGAAGAGCCTGCGGCCGATCGAGCGGGACGATGACGATGAGGCCCCGCCCCCGCCGGGCGGCCGCAACCCCGAGGTCGACTGGCGCGGCGAGCGGCGCGGCAACGCGACCCACCGCTCGAGAACCGACCCCGAGGCGCGGCTCGCGCGCAAGGGGAACAGCCAGGCGGCGAAGCTCTGCTACGCCGGCCACAGCCTGACCGAGAACCGCAATGGGCTGATCGTGGGCTGCGAGCTGACCGAGGCAAGCGGCAGCTGCGAGCGCGAGGCCGGGCTGCGGCTGCTCCGCCGCCAACGCCGCCGCTCCGGACGCGCCCGCATGAGCGTCGGCGCCGACCGCGGCTACGACGTGAGGGAGTTCGTCGCCGGCGTGCGCGAGTTGCGCATCACGCCCCACGTTGCCTGCAAGAAGCGCGCCAGCGCCATCGACGGACGCACCACGAGACACGCCGGCTACGCCGTCTCCCAGCGCCGCCGCAAGACCGTCGAGGAGCCCTTCGGCTGGATGAAGACCGTCGGCGGGCTTCACAAGCTGCGCCACCGCGGCAGGGGCAAGGCGTCCGCCATCTTCACCTTCGCCTGCGCCGCCTACAACCTCGTGCGATTGCGGACTCTCTTGGCGGAGCCGGCTTCGGCGTGAGGTAGAGGGCCAGGAGCGGACCTTGCGGGCCTTCCTACGAGCCTGAAACACGCTCAGGTCAGCCGGCTGCCGGTTCGCTGCGGCGTCCGCCCGCACCGGTGCCACTCCGGGACCGCTTCTTCAGCAGCCTGATAGACCCGCGGGCACGAGGAGCGGGCCCGTGTGCCCGGTTGCCGGCATTGGACTGGACGGACGGCGACCGCTCCTCCGGACTGGAGGGGAAGTCATGGGGAGACCGATCACAACGTCGTCGCCCGACGCGCGCACCCGACGGCGCTACGGCGCGCGCCTCGCGCTCGTCACGAGCGCCGCCCTGCTCCTGACGCTGCTGTTCGCCGCGAGCGCCGAGGCGGCGAAGTCCGGCCAGCTGCTCTACGCGAAACGCATCGGCAGCACGAGCACGACAGAGGCCGGCGCCTGGGCGATCGCGGCAGGGCCGAAGGGAGTCACGGCCCTCGCCGGCGGACAGGAGAAGGACGATGACCTCTGCCCGATGGCGGCCAAGTACACCAGCGCCGGCAAGCGCGTCTGGCTGAAGAGGTACACGGTGGCCGGTGAAGGCCGGGCCGTCGACGTCGCCTTTGACCGCAGCGGCAACGTCTACGTCGCCGCCACGGTCGACTCCGGCGCCGGCGATGACATCGTCGTCCTCAAGTACAGCGCCTCCGGCGCCCTGCGCTGGGCGACGCCGCCGTACGACGGCGGGGAAAACGGCGACGACGAGTGCACGGAGATCGCCGTCGACGGCAAGGGCGACGTCGTCGTCCTCGGCGAGAGCGACCGCGCAGGGCTGACGGGCATCGTCGTCCTCAAGTACACCAAGGCCGGCAAGCAGGCCTGGCCCGAGCACACGCGGTGGGACCCGGAGCCCAGCGACCCGGATGCAGGCGACTACGATGTGGCCGACCTCGCCCTCGACGGCAAAGGCGACATCTACGTGGCGGGCTCGAACGAGTACCTGGGGCTTGAGAACGCGATCGTCCTCAAGGCGATGGGCGCCGATGGGGCCAGGCAGAAGGGTTGGGTCTACGAGCCCCGTCACGGGGATTCGTCCTCCTTCGACGAGTTGGCGGTCCGCGGGTCCAGCGTGGTGGCGACCGGCTCGGTCTGGACCAAGGGCGTCGACGGCTCCGAGAACGCCCTCATCGTCAAGTTCGACCGGGGCCTGCGGGAGAAGGCCTGGAAGGAGTGGGGCGTCGGCAACACGAGCGAGGAGTGGTTCGGAGCGGCCGTGATCGACGGCAAGGGCAGCGTGTTCGTCACCGGCGAGCAGTGGGTCGCGGGCAAGTACTCCAAGGCGGTGACGATGAAGCTGGACGCGAAGCTCAGGAAGGTGGTCTGGAGCAAGGCGTACATGCCGGCGAGCAGGGACGCGGAGGGCTGGTACATCGTCCGCGACGGCGCCGGCAACGTCTACGTCGGGGGCGTCAGGGACCAGCACGTCTCTAAGGCCGCCTTCCTCACGATCAAGTACAGCGCGGCGGGCGCGCGCAAATGGGTGAGGGCGTGGTCCGGCGGAGGAGGACCCTGGGCTCATCCTGCGGGCCTGGTGCTGGGCTCGAAGGACGGCGTCTACGTCGGCGGCGATACTTGGGGCAAGGGCGGCGTCCACCAGGCGGTGCTGCTCAAGTACCGGCGCTGAGCCCGCCGGGTGCGGGTCCTTCAGCGACGCGGAAGTGCCGAGCGACGTCGCCTGTTTTCCTTGCGCGCGACAGGACGGTAGGCTGGCGCATGTGCGGTCAGCACGGGAGGTGTGATGGAGCCTGGGCCGACGACGCCGCGCCCGGCCGAGGAGCGAAAGCAGTCATGCGCACCGGGGTCCGGCGCCGCGGAACGCCTCGACCTCGAAGGATGTGTCGACGAGTTGCTCGCCATCGTCGACTACGTCGCCGCCGCCGACGGGCCGCTGCGGATGCCGCCCGGCGAGGCGGCCGCCTCACCGTGGCATCGCCGCCTGCTGCTCAAGGCCGTGGAACGGCTGGAGGTGATCGACGGCTTCATGCGCGGACGCGTCGCGTTCCTGGTCGCCGGCAGGGAGCGGGGTTACCACGCGCCTCAAGAGGAGCTCGACCTGGCCGGATCGGCCCTGGACACCTGCCGCGCCGCGCACGTCGTCACCGAGGAGCTTCTCGCCGCCCGCGTGCCCCCGCCGCAGCAGTCCGCGATGATGGGCGAGGCGGCGCTGCGGGTTCGCGCCGCCGTCGCCACGACGTGCGAGGCGCGGCCGCCGCGGGACGAGAGCTGACCGGGCGCGGTCCGTGTGACCCGGTACGGTACGGGCTACCCCGGCGGTCGCGCCCCGTGCTAGGCTCGCGCCGGCGACGCGGAGAGTGAGCATGCTGGTCGCGACATTCGGCCCCACGACCGGCTGGGAGGGGCGCGAGATCATCTGGGACGTCGACCGGTTCATCCTGGTCGGGCACGGCGCCGTCCCGGCGGCCGGCATCCTCGACTACGACCGGCGCGGTCAGCTCATATGGGCGCAGCCCGAGCTGCGCGCCTGGGTCGTCGAGGTCGACAGATGGGAGACCGGCGGCCGCCCCCGGGGCGGCTCCGAGGCCGGGACCCGCTCGTCCGGCGGCGGCCTGCCGGCCTGGGCGATCGCCCTCATCGCCGGCGCCGTCGCCCTGGTCGTCGTCGGCCTCGTGGCCGGCGCCCTGCTGATCCCCCGTCTGGCGCGCACGGGGGAGCACCTCGCCAAAGACGCCGTCGTGCGCGTCGGCGCCGAGACCATCCACGCCGCCATCGAGTCGTACGCCCTGGACCACCAGGGACGGTACCCCCCGGCGGGGACGATCAACGAGCAGGGCCTCGCCCCGTACATCACGGCCTGGCCGTTCAACCCGTATTCCGGCGCGCCCATGGCCGACGGCGGCGGCGACGGCAACTTCCGGTACGACATCAGCCCGGACGGGGGCGCCTACAGGCTCACCGTCTACGGTCGCGGCAGCGGAGTGCTGGTCCGGTTCTCCGGGGGGAGAGACACATCGGTCTGAGGTGGGCGCCCGATCGGATTCGACAACGCGCACAAACGGACACGGCGCCACGGCGACGACCGGGCCGTGGACACGGACGCTGCCGCTTGATAGTGATTGTGCCCGAACGGAACGGCCCGCCGACGCGAAGGCGACGGGTGGGCCCTGAGGCCGGACGATGGAGGTGGTCATGAGCACGAGCCTGGTCGCCGTCGCGCTCTGGCCGGCGGTGCTGTACGCCGCCCTCGTGCTCGTCGTGGCGACGGCCATCATCACGCTCTCTTGGGTGCTCGGCGGCCGTCGCGTCCACGGCCCGGAGACAGAGCGTTACGAGTCGGGCATCAAGCCGGCCGGCCCGCTTCCGCGTCGGCTCTCGGTCGACTTCTACCTCGTCGCGCTCCTCTTCGTGGTCTTCGACCTGGAGGCGGTCTTCATCTTCTCCTGGGCGGTCGCGGCACGCCGTCTCGGCTGGCTCGGGTACCTGGAGCTCCTCGTCTTCGTGCTCCTGTTGTTCGCCGGCCTCGTGTATCTCTGGCGGGTCGGCGCGCTTGACTGGGGCGCCGGGGGACGCCTCCGCCGCGTGGAGCGGGGGACGACCGGCGGCGGATCCACCGGGGGGACGGCGTGAAGCCGCCCCGCGGACCGCACCCGTCCCGCACCGCCGCCGCCCTCGAGCGCATGCTCGGCGGGCGGGACGAGATGCTCGACGCGGCCGGCGTCCCCGTGTTCACCTCCAGCCTCGAGCGGCTGATCGCCTGGGGCCGCAAGAACTCCCTGTGGCCGTTCGGGTTCGGGCTCAGCTGCTGCTTCGTCGAGATGGCCACCAGCCTCACGGCCCGTTACGACATCGCCCGTTACGGCGCCGAGGTGCTGCGCATCTCGCCGCGCGAGGCCGACGTGATGATCGTCGCCGGCACCGTGTTCAAGAAGATGGCCCCTGTGGTGGTGCAGCTCCACCGACAGATGATGGAGCCGCGCTGGGTCATCTCGATGGGCTCGTGCGCCAACTCCGGGGGCATGTTCGACGTGTACAGCGTCGTGCAGGGCGTGGACAGCTTCCTCCCCGTGGACGTCTACGTGCAGGGCTGCCCGCCGGCGCCCACGGCGCTCCTGGAGGGCCTGCTCCTGCTGCAGGCCCAGGTGGCCACGGAGAAGCGGCCGCTGAGCTGGGTGGTCGGCAGCCAGAGAGTGGTCAAACCACGCGGGGCCTCCCTGCGCGACCTGCGCCACGACGACGTCGTGGCCACCGACAAGCTCCGGCCCCCGGACGAGATGTGACGTGAGCGGCGCGAGCGACATGTCCGATCGCGGCCCGGCCAGGCCGGGCGCCGGCGCCTCCGCCCCGGCCGGGCCCGTCCAGCCGTGTCAGTGGCCCGCGCGGGAGGCCGGCGGCGAGACGCCGGAGACGCCGGCCGTCATCCGCGAGCTGCGCGAGCGCTTCCCCGACCTGGCGCTCACGGAGCAGCTCACGGCCGACGGGATCCCCACCGCGTGGCTGCCGGCCGAGCGGGCGCTCGAGGTGCTGGGCTACCTGGGGCGCGAGGCCCCGCAGCCCTTCGCCATGCTCTACGACCTGGGCGGCGTCGACGAGCGCGAGCGGCTCCACCGCGAGGGCCTGCCCGAGGCCGCCTTCAGCGTCTTCTACCACCTCGTCTCCTACGGCCGTAACGCCGACCTGCGGCTCAAGGTGGCCCTGCCCGCCGACGGGCCGCGCGTGGACTCGGTGGCCGGCGTCTGGCCGGCCGCCGACTGGTACGAGCGCGAGCTCTGGGAGATGTTCGGCGTGGACGTGGCCGGCCACGACCGTCTGCGCCGACTTATCACCCCGCCGTGGTGGGAGGGCCATCCGCTGCGCAAGGAGCACCCGTCCCGCGGCACCGAGTACGGCCCCTTCGAGCTGCCGGACCAGCTCGTCGACGAGATGCAGGAGCACCTCCGCTTCAAGCCTGAGGAGTGGGGCCTGCCGCGCCCCGAGGACGACCCGACGCTCATGTACCTCAACATCGGCCCGCAGCACGGCGCCACGCACGGGCCGTTCCGCGTCGTGGTGGGCCTCCGCGACGAGGAGATCGTCCACCTCGTGCCCGACATCGGCTACCACCACCGCGGCTCCGAGAAGCTGGCCGAGCGCCAGAGCTGGCACACCTACCTCCCCTACACCGACCGCGTGGACTACCTCGGCGGTGTGACCAACAACCTGCCCTACGTGCTCACGGTCGAGAAGCTCTGCGGGATCGAGGTGCCGGACCGGGCGCAGCTCATCCGCGTGCTGCTCTGCGAGTGCTTCCGCATCGCCAGCCACCTCGTCTTCTACGGCACGTACGCGCAGGACATCGGCGCCCTCTCGCCCGTCTTCTACATGTTCAGGGACCGGGAGATCCTGCTGGACGAGGTGATCGAGCCCATCACCGGGGGGCGCATGCACCCCAACTGGTTCCGCATCGGCGGCGTCGCCGAGGACCTGCCCCGCGGGTGGAGACAGCGCGTGCTGGACTTCTGCGACTATCTGCCGCCGCGGCTCGACGAGTACGAGCGGCTCCTCATGGAGAACAGCGTCGTCAGGGCGCGGATGGTCGACGTCGCCCCCATCTCCGTCGACGACGCCGTCGCCTGGGGACTGACCGGCCCGATGCTCCGGGCGGCCGGTCTGCCCTGGGACTGGCGCAAGCAACGTCCCTACAGCCACTACGACTGGTTCGACTTCGACGTGCCGGTCGGCACCACCGGCGACTGCTACGACCGCGCCGCGGTGCACGTCGAGGAGATGCGCCAGAGCCTGCGCATCATGCGTCAGGTGGCGGACGCCCTGCCGGACGGCCCGTACAAGGCGTACCATCCCCTGGCGACCCCGCCGATGAAGGAGCCGCACACGATGCACCACATCGAGTCGCTCATCACCCACTTCCTCGGCGTCTCCTGGGGGCCCGTCGTGCCGCCCGGAGAGGCCAGCGTGCACACCGAGGGCACCAAGGGCCAGTACAGCTACTACGCCATCAGCGACGGCGGCACCGCGGCGTACAGGGTCAAGATCCGCACGGCGTCCTTCCCCCATCTGCAGGTCCTGCCGCACCTCTGCATCGGCCGTGGGATCGCCGATCTGGTCACGGTGCTCGGCAGCATCGACTTCGTCATGGCGGACGTGGACAGATGAGCCTCAGCGACGACGAGATCCGCCAGCTGGACGGCATCCTCGGGCACTACCCGGACAGACGGGCGGCGGCCGCGACGGCCATGCGCCTGGTGCAGGCGCGGCGGCGCTGGCTCTCGGACGAGACCATGGCCGACCTCGGCGAGTACCTCGGTCTCACGGTCGCCGAGCTGGACAGCATCGCGACCTTCGGCAACATGATCTTCCGCAAGCCGGTGGGGCGCCACGTGGTGCTCGTCTGCGACAGCTTCGCGTGCTGGAGCCTCGGCTACGCCGAGCTGCGCGCCGCCGTCGAGGCGCAGCTCGGCATCCGCATGGGGCAGACGACGCCCGACCGGCGTTTCACGCTGCTGCCGATCGTCTGCCTCGGCGCCTGCGACCGCGGACCTGCGATGATGGTCGACGCCGACCTGTACGGCCCGGTCGACCCGGACGCGGTGGCGGAGATCCTGAGAGGCTATACATGAGGGCCTGCGTATGACCAGCCTGGCGGGGATCCCGGGTCGTCCGGCGGAGGACCGGCCGCTCACCCGCGCGATGCGCGCCGACGGCCGGCCCGCGACGATCGACGACTACATGGCCGCCGGCGGCTATGAGGGCCTGCGCCGGGCCCTCGCCGGGCTGCGGCCGGAGGAGGTCACCGCCATGGTGACGGACTCCGGGTTGCGCGGCCGGGGCGGCGCCGGCTACTCCACCGGCCGCAAATGGAGCACCATGCCGCTCGGCCCGGACGCGCCGCGCCCCAAGTACATCGTCTGCAACGGCGACGAGATGGAACCGGGCAGCTTTAAGGACCGCTTCCTCCTGGAGCGCAACCCGCACCTGCTGCTCGAGGGCATGCTGCTGGCCGGGTTCGCCACCGAGGCCGACGAGGGCTACATCTTCCTGCGCAGCCAGTACGACAGCGCCGCGGCGGCGCTCGAGGGCGCCATCGCCGAGGCCCGCGCCCGCGGTTGTCTCGGCGCGGACGTGCTCGGATCCGGCTTCTCGTTCGACATCGAGCTGCACCTCAGCATCGGCCGTTACATCTGCGGCGAGGCCTCGGCGATGCTCAACGCGCTCGAGAGCCAGCGCGCCAACCCGCGCGCCCGGCCGCCGCACATGACCGGGGCGGGCCTCTTCTCGCGCCCCACCGTGGTCAACAACGTGGAGTCGTTCATGAGCGTGCCCGCCATCGTCCGGCACGGCCCGGACTGGTGGAGGGGCCTCTCGCTGATCGACGAGGGCGGCACCAAGATCTTCGGCGTGGCGGGCCGCGCGCAGCGTACGGGCTGCTGGGAGCTCCCGATCGGCACCCCGATGCGCGAGCTCATCGAGGTGCACGCCGGGGGCATGCTGCCCGGGTACGGGCTGCGCGCCGTCAGCCCGGGCGGGGCCTCGACGCCGTTCGTCGCCGCCGACCGGATCGACGTGCCGCTCGGCTTCTCTACGATGGGCGAGGCCGGCAGCCGGCTGGGCACGGGCACGTTGATGCTGCTCGACGACCAGACCTGCCCCGTCGGCATGGTGCTCAACATGATCCAGTTCTTCGCCCAGGAGTCCTGCGGCTGGTGCACGCCGTGCCGCGAGGGGCTGCAGTGGATGGCCGCCGTGTTGGAGGACATCGAGGCGGGCCGCGGCCGGCCGGAGGACATCGGCGTGCTCGCCGAGGGCGTCTGGTTCATGCAGTCCGAGATGTGCTTCTGCGACCTCGCCCCGGGGGCGGCGCAGCCGCTGGAGAGCGCGCTGCGCCTGTTCGCCGACGACTTCGCGCGCCACGTCGACGAGGGCGGCTGCCGCTACCGGCGCCGCCGCTCGGATGCGCCGGCGGCGAGGGGGACGCTCTGGTGAGCGGCGACCCGAAGACCGGCGTCCAGGGCGGCGCGCCCGACCTCGTCACCGTGATCATCGACGGCGTCGAGTACCAGGCCGAAGCCGGCCGCAACATGCTCGAGGTCGCCCTCTCGCTGGGCTTCGACCTGCCCTTCTTCTGCTGGCACCCCGCGATGGGCTCCATCGGCGCCTGCCGCCAGTGCGCCGTGCGTCTGTACTGGACCGACCGCCAGGGCAACGCCAGGAGCGAGATCGCCATGGCCTGCATGACCGAGGCGCAGGAGGGCACCAGGATCGACATCCACGACCCCGAGGCCGTCCGCTTCCGGGCCCAGATGATCGAGCTCATGATGCTCAGCCATCCTCACGACTGTCCCGTGTGCGACGAGGGCAGCGAGTGCCACCTGCAGGACATGACGGTGATGACCGGCCACAACTACCGGCGCTACCGGGGCCGCAAGCGGACCTTCGAGAACCAGGACCTCGGGCCCTTCGTCACCCACGAGCTCAACCGCTGCATCACCTGCTACCGCTGCACGCGCTTCTACAACGATTACGCCGGCGGCCGCGACTTCGGCGTGTTCGGCCTGCGCAACCAGATCTACTTCGGCCGTCACGAGAGCGGCCCGCTGGAGAGCGAGTTCAGCGGCAACCTGATCGAGGTCTGTCCCACCGGCGTGTTCGACGACAAGCCGTTCTCGCGCCGCTACACGCGCAAGTGGGACCTCGAGAGCGCCCCGTCGGTGTGCCCCAACTGCGGACTCGGCTGCACCACCTACCCGTCGGCCCGGTACGGCGAGCTGCGCCGCGTGCTCTCGCGCTTCAACCGGGACGTGAACAAGATGTTCCTCTGCGACCGCGGCCGCTTCGGGTTCGAGTTCGTCAACTCCGAGCGGCGGGTGCGGCAGGCGCGGGTCACGCCGGCGGCGCTCCCGTCGCGGCCGGAGGCGGAGACGGCCGGCGCCGCCCGCGACGGCGAGGCCGCCCCCCTGGCCGCCGACCAGGCGCTCGACGTGGCGGCGGGGATGCTGCGCGGCCGCCGCGTCGTCGGCATCGGCTCGCCGCGGGCCTCTCTGGAGGCCAACTACGCGCTGCGCACGCTGGTCGGGCCCGACCGCTTCTTCCGCGGCATGTCCGAGGCGGACGACCGCCTGGTGGGCGCCGTGCTGGAGGTGGCCGCCGACCCGCGCCTGCGGCTGGGGTCGGCGGCCGACATCCACCGCGCCGACGCCGTGCTGGTCCTCGGCGAGGACCTCACCGACACGGCGCCGATGCTCGACCTCACGATCCGCACCTGGCTGCACCTGCGGCCCAACCCGGTGGAGGAGCGCAACCACATCCGCCGCTGGAACGACGCCGGCATCACGCGTATCAAGCGCCGTGAGCCGAGCGCCCTGTGGATCGCGACCACGCACGCCACCAAGCTCGACGCCGTCGCCGAGGAGACCTGTCACGCGGCCCCCGACGACCTCGTGCGTCTGGCGCTGGCGATCGCCCACGAGGTCGACGCCGGGGCGCCGCCGGTGCCCGACCTGGGCGAGGACGAGGCCGCGCTGGCGCGGCGCTGGGCGGCGGCGCTGGGCGCCGGCGTCTCGCCGCTCGTGGTCGCCGGCTGCTCGAGCGGCTCCGTCGAGCTGGTGCGCGCCGCCGCGCAGCTCACCCTGGCGCTGCGGCGGGCCTGCCACCTCAGGGCGGGCGTGGACTGCGCCGACCTGGTCCTCACCGTGCCCGAGCCCGACAGCCTGGGGCTCCGCATGCTCCGCGGCGGCACGCTGGTCCAGGCGCTGGCGGCCCTGGCGCGCGGCGAGGCCGACGCGCTCGTCGTGCTCGACGGCGACCTCGACCGCCGCGCCCAGTCGCTGCTGGTCGACGACCTGCTGCGGCGCGAGGTGCCGATCGTCGCTCTCTCCACGCTCGAAGACCGCGTCACGGCGCGGGCCGACGTCGTCCTGCCGGCGGCGACCTTCGCCGAGGAGACCGGCACGTGGGTCAACCACGAGGGCCGGGCGCAGCGCTACTTCGCCGTGCTGCCGCCGGCCGCCGACGTGCGCCCCGCCTGGCGCTGGCTGCGCGAGTTGCTCGTGCGCCTCGGCCGCCGCGAGGCGCTCGGCTGGCGCACGCCGGACGACGTGCTCGCCGCGCTCGAGCTGGAGCTGCCGGCCTTCCGCGGCGCCGGCGACGCCGCGCCCCCGGCCGGCTGGCGCAGCCACGGCCGCAAGGTCGCGCGGCAGCCGCTGCGCCGGAGCGGCCGCACCGCCGTGGACGCGGACCGCACGGTACACGAGCCGGCCCCCACCCAGGACGCCGACTCGGCGCTGAGCTATTCGCTGGAGGGCCTGCAGCCGCCGGCGGCGCCGGCCGCCCTGCGCACCCGGACGTGGTGGCCGGGCTGGAACTCCTCCAACGGCCTGCACAAGTTCGGCGAGGAGCTCCCCGCCGTGCGGCCGGCGCCGCCCTCCGGCGTACGCCTGCTGGACGACGCCGAGCGCGGACGCGAGTTCACCCCGGTCGGCGCGCCGGCACGGTTCGCCGCCCGCGACGGCGAGCTGTTGCCGGTCGCCCTGCACCACATCTTCGGCTCCGAGGAGCTCAGCATGCACACGCCGGGCGTACGTGAGCTGGCCCCGGCCCCGTACATCGGCGTCAACGCCGACGACGCCGAGCGGCTCGGGACCCGCGAGGGCGACCCCCTCCGGCTCTGGCTGCCGTGGATGGACATGAGCGCGCCGCTCAAGCTGATCCCGTCACTGCCCTCCGGCACGGCGGGGCTGCCGCGCGGCCTGCCCGGCGTCCCCTACCTGCCGCTGCCGGCCTGGGTGCGGCTCACGCGGGTCGAGGAGCGGTGATGGTCTGGTACTGGCAGCTGCTCGTGGTCCTCGGGGTGCTGGTCGCGGTGCTCTCGATCGCCGCCGGGCTCATCTGGTACGAGCGGCGGCTCCTCGGCCTCCTGCAGGACCGGTACGGCCCCAACCGTGTGGGCCCGGCCGGCCTCCTCCAGGTGCTGGCCGACACCCTCAAGATCCTCTTCAAGGAGGACTGGGTGCCGCCCTTCGCCGACCGGCGCGTCTTCGTGGTGGCGCCGTCCCTGGTGCTGGTCACGGCGCTCCTCTCCTTCATGGTCGTCCCCGTCGCGGACGGCTGGGTGGTCGCCGACCTCGACGTCGGGCTCCTGTTCGTGCTCGCGATGTCGTCGCTGGCGGTCTACAGCGTGGTGCTGGCCGGCTGGTCGTCGCGCAGCAAGTACTCGCTGGTGGGCGGGCTGCGCGCCGCCGCCCAGATGGTGAGCTACGAGGTGTTCATGGGCCTCTCCCTCATCGGCGTGGTCGCGCTGGCCGGCTCGTTCCGCCTCTCGGAGATCGTCGCCGCCCAGGAGCACATGTGGTTCGTCGTCCCGCAGGCCGTGGGCTTCGTCGTCTTCCTCGTCGCGGGCTTCGCCGAGACGCGGCGCATCCCGTTCGATCTCGTGGAGGCCGAGAGCGAGCTGGTGGCCGGCTACCACACCGAGTACTCGGGCATGAAGTTCGGCCTCTTCCTCGTGGGCGAGTACGTGGCCATCATCCTCATCTCGGCGCTGATCACCACGCTGTTCTTCGGCGGCTGGCTGGGGCCCTGGCTGCCGGGCGTCGTGTGGTTCCTGGTCAAGACCATGGCGTTCATCACGCTGTTCATCGTCGTGCGCGGCACGTTGCCGCGGTTGCGCTACGACCAGCTCATGGCGCTGGGATGGAAGACGATGTTGCCGCTGAGTCTCATCAATCTGCTCGTGACGGGCGCCGTCGTCGTGGCGCGGGCGGGGTGAGGACGTGATGCAGGACGACCCCCAGACCACGCGTCCCGCGGCGCCGCCGGAGACCCACCCGCCGCTCACCACCGACGTGATCGAGGTCGGCGCGGCGGCGCGGCAGGGCCGGGGGCTCCTGCCGCGCATCGGGCGCGCCGTCTGGTCCACGCTGGTCGGCCTCGGCGTCGTGCTCGGGCACGCGCGACGGACCCGCGACACGATCCAGTACCCGGAGGAGATGGTGTACCTGCCGCCGCGCTACCGCGGACGCATCGTCCTCACCCGCGACCCGGCCGGCGAGGAGCGCTGCGTCGCCTGCTACCTGTGCGCCGCGGTCTGCCCCGTGGACTGCATCGCCCTGCAGGCCACGCAGGACGAGCACGGCCGCCGGTACCCCGCGTGGTTCCGCATCAACTTCTCGCGCTGCATCTTCTGCGGCTTCTGCGAGGACGCCTGTCCCACCTACGCCATCCAGCTCACTCCGGACGTGGAGATGAGCGAGTACGAGCGGCACGACATGGTGTACGAGAAGGAGGACCTGCTGATCGCCGGCCCCGGCAAACGTCACACCTACGACTTCTACCGCGTGTCCGGCCTCGCCGTGGGCGGCAAGGGCAAGGGCGAGGCCGAGAACGAGGCGCCTCCCACCGACGTCAGGGACCTGCTGCCGTGACGGCCCTCTTCTACATCGCCGCCGCGGTCGCCGTGCTCGCCACCCTGCTCGTGGTGACGCGCCGCAACCTGGTCCACGCGCTCCTGTACCTGGTCGTCTCGCTGTTCGCCGTGGCGGTCGTCTTCTACACGCTGGGCGCCCCGTTCGTGGCGGCGCTCGAGGTGATCGTCTACGCCGGCGCGATCATGATGCTGTTCGTCTTCGCCGTGATGCTGCTCAACCTGAGCGCCGACTCCCCGCCGCGGGTGCCGTGGACGGCGTGGGTGGGGCCGGGGATCCTCGTCGCCGTGCTGCTGGCAGAGGTGGTCTACGGCCTCACGCTCGGACCGCGGTCGCCGGGCGGGAGCGCGGTCGGGCCGGCGGCCGTCAGCGAGGCGCTCTACGGGCCGTACGTGCTCGGCGTGGAGCTGGCTTCCATGCTGCTGCTCGCCGCCCTGATCGGCGCCCGTCATCTGGCGGCGCGGGCCCGGGACGAGGAGGACGACGTCTGATGGCGGCCGTCTCCCTCGACCACGTCCTGGCGCTGGCGGCGGTCCTCTTCGCCGTGGGCTTCGTCGGACTCCTGACGCGCCGCAACCTGATCGTCGTGCTGGCGTGCATCGAGATCATGCTGAACGCCGCCGGACTGGCCTTCGTCGCCGCCGGCGCCCGCTGGGGCCAGGCCGACGGCCAGGTCATGTTCCTCTTCGTCCTGGCCATGGCGGCCGCCGAGGTGGCCGTGGGCCTGGCCCTCGCGATCCGCTTCCGCCAGGCGATGAAGAGCCTCGACGTCGACGACGCCGACCGGCTGAGGGGCTGAGATGCTGTCGCTGCTCTGGCTCATCCCCGCACTCCCCGCCGCCGGATCCGTGCTGCTCGTGCTGTTCGGCCGCCGGCTGGGGCGGGCCGGCACGGCGTGGGTCGGGACCGGCTCGGTCGGCCTCTCCGCCGTGCTCGCGGTGCTCGTCTGCGGCAGCTTCCTCGCCGCGCCGCCGGCCGGCGACGCCTACCGCCAGGTCCTCTGGACCTGGTTCGACGTCGGCGGCTTCGCCCCGACGATCGGCCTCCACCTCGACGCCGTCAGCATCGTCTGGGTGCTGGTGATCACCGTGGTCGGGTTCCTGATCCACCTGTACTCCGTCGAGCACATGGAGCGCGACGACGGCTTCACCCGCTTCTTCATCTACATGGACCTGTTCGTCTTCTCGATGCTCGTGCTGGTCCTGGCCGACAACCTGCTGCTGCTCTACCTCGGCTGGGAGGGGGTCGGCCTCTGCAGCTACCTGCTCATCGCCTTCTGGCAGGAGGACGCCCAGAACGTCTACAGCGGCCGCAAGGCGTTCATCGTCACCCGGGTCGGCGACACGGCGCTGATCGCCGGCCTCTTCCTCCTCTTCACCCACTACCACACGCTGGAGATCGGACCGCTGATGGCGGCGATCGGCGACACGGCGAGCCGAGGCGACCCGGTGCTGGTGGCCGCCGGCCTGCTGCTGCTCGGCGGCGCGGTCGGCAAGTCGGCGCAGGCGCCGCTGCAGACGTGGCTCCCGGACGCCATGGCCGGCCCCTCGCCGGTCAGCGCCCTCATCCACGCCGCCACCATGGTCACCGCCGGCGTCTACCTCATCGCGCGCACCAACGTGCTCTTCACGCTGGCCCCGGACGCCCGGCTCGCGGTGGCGGTCGTCGGGACCGCGACCCTGCTGCTGGCCGGCTTCAGCGCGCTCGTGCAGCGCGACCTCAAGCGCGCCCTCGCCTACTCCACCATCAGCCAGATCGGCTACATGTTCCTGGCGCTCGGGGTCTCAGGCTGGGAGGCGGCCGTGTTCCACTTCATGACCCACGCCTTCTTCAAGGCCCTGCTCTTCCTCGCCGCCGGCGTGGTCATCGTCGCGCTCGCCGACGAACACGACGTCTTCCGCATGGGCGGGCTGCGTCGCGAGCTGCCGGCGGTGTTCGCGACCTTCACGGTCGGCGCCGCCGCCCTCGCCGCCCTGCCGGTCGTCACCGACGGCTTCTACAGCAAGGACCTGATCATCGCCACGAGCCTCGGCTCGGTGGACGGCGGCGCCTGGTTCTACGTCGCCTCGCTGATCGGCGCCTTCGTCACGGGGCTCTACTCGTTCCGTCTGGTCTGGCTGGTGTTCTTCGGCGCACGCAGGACCGAGGTCAGCCGCCGGCCGCGCTGGCGCCAGCTCGCGCCGCTCTACGCGCTGGCGGCGCTCTCCGTGACCGGCGGCTTCGTCTGGATGCCGGCCTGGCTGGGCGGGTTCGAGCCGCTCCGGAAGCTTCTCGACACCGCCCTTCCTCCGGCGCCGATGGAGGGCGCCGCCGCCCACTTCGCCGAGAGCGTCGGCGCGGCGCTGATCACGATCCTCGTGGTCGCGGCCGGCGTCGGCCTCTCGTACGTCCTCTGCATGCCGCGCCGCGAGCGGACGCAGGCGTTCGCCGCCGCGCCCTCCGTACAGCCGCTGGTCGCCCTCTGGCGCGGCGGATGGGGCTTCGACTGGTTCTACGAGCGGGTCTTCGTGCGGCCGGTCAAGCGGTTCGCGCACTGGGCCCGCCACGACCTCGTCGACCACGTCGTCGGCGGCATCGCGTGGCTCAACCTGGCCGGCTGGCGCGGCCTGAGCGCCGGCCAGAACGGCCGCCTGCGCGGCTACCTGGCCGTCACCGGGCTCGGCGTCGTCCTGGTCCTCGCCGTGGTGGTGCTGAGGTGACGCCATGATCCTCCTCTGGTACGTCCTGATCCCCACCGTGGCGGCCCCGCTGGCCTGGCTCGCCGGACGGCGCGGCCCGGCCGCCGCCCGCTGGGTCGCGCTCGCCGGCACGGCGGCGCCCCTGGCCCTGGTGACGGCGCAGTGGATCGCCGCCGCGGACCGGTTGTCCGCGGCGTTCACGGCCGCGGGTCCCGGCGCGGCCGGCCTGGCCGCCGGGTCCTGGGTCGTCGATCTGAGAGCGCCCTGGATCGACTCGCTCGGCATCAGCTTCTTCGTCGCCGCCGACGGGCTCACGCTGATCATGCTGCTGCTGACCTTCGGCCTCGGCCTGCTCTCGGTGCTCTGCTCCTGGCGCGGCATCACCAACCGCGTCGGCGCCTTCCACTTCATGCTCCTGTGGACCGTCGCCGGGCTGGCCGGCGTCTTCCTCGCGCTCGACCTCTTCCTCTTCTACTTCTTCTTCGAGATGATGCTGATCCCGATGTACTTCCTCATCGCCGTGTGGGGTCACGAGCGGCGCGTGTACTCGGCGGTCAAGTTCTTCATCTTCACGCAGGTGAGCGGCCTGCTCATGCTCGTGGCGATCGTCGCCCTGGTGCTGATCCACGGCCGCGCGACCGGCGTCTACACCTTCGACTTCACGCAGCTCCTCGGGACCCCGCTGCCGGCGGGCACCGCCTTCGTGCTCATGCTGGGCTTCTTCGCCGCTTTCGCCGTCAAGCTGCCGGCGTGGCCGCTGCACACCTGGCTGCCGGACGCCCACACCGACGCCCCGACCGCCGGCTCCGTCCTGCTGGCCGGCGTGCTCATCAAGATCGGGGCCTACGGGATGCTGCGCTTCATGGCGCCGCTGTTCCCCGACGCGGTGGCCGCGTTCCGCACCTGGGCGCTCGCGCTCGGGGTCATCGGGATCATCTACGGGGCGGTCCTGGCCTACGCGCAGAGCGACATGAAGCGGCTGGTCGCCTACACGAGCGTCAGCCACATGGGCTTCGTCCTGATCGGCGTCTTCGCCTGGAACGAGCTGGCGCTGCAGGGCGTGGTCCTGCAGCTCGTGTGTCACGCCCTCTCCACCGGCGCGCTCTTCATCCTGGTCGGCGGCCTGCAGGACCGCATCCACACGCGCGACATGGCCAGGATGGGGGGCCTCTGGCAGGTGGCGCCGCGCATGGGCGGCACGGCCATGTTCTTCGCCATGGCCGCCCTCGGCCTGCCGGGCCTCGGCAACTTCGTCGCCGAGTTCCTCATCCTCGTCGGCGTCTGGCAGGTGAGCCGCTGGGCGGCCGTGCTCGGCGCCGTCGGGCTGGTGTTCGCCACCGTGTACGCGCTGTGGATGATGCAGCGCGCCTTCCAGGGCGAGGAGACGCACAGGCTGAGCTTCCCCGACCTCACCCGGATCGAGGTCGGCATGTTCGCGAGCATGATCGTCGCGCTCGTGCTGCTCGGTTTCTGGCCCCAGCCGCTGATCGTCACCGCACGGCAGACGGTGGACGGCCTGCAGCGGATGACCGCCGGCACCGCCCTGGTCGCTCCGGGCGCCGACGCCTCGACGTCGACGGACGGCGCCTCCGGCGGCCCGGCGGTCACGGACGGCGCGGCCGACACCGGGTCCTCGCCGGCGACCGGTGACGGAGGCGCCCCGTGACCGCCGCCGACCTGCTCACCGTCTCCCCGCTGATCGCCCTCACGTTGACGGCGGTCGCCGTCATGCTGGCGGCCGCCTTCCGGCGCTCGCACGCGCTGGCGCTCGGGCTCACGCTCGGCGGCCTGGCGGCGACGTTCGGCACGCTCTTCGTGGCCGCCTCCCGCGACGCGCGCGCCGTCACCCTGCTCGTCAGCATGGACGCCTACACACTGTTCTTCATCGGCCTGCTCACGGCCACCACGGCGCTGGTCGCGATCCTCTCGCACCAGTACCTGGCGCAGCTTCCCGTGCAGCCCGAGGAGTACTACGTGCTGCTGCTCACGGCCACGCTCGGCGGCGTCACCCTGGTCGCGAGCACGCACTTCGCCGCGTTCTTCCTCGGCCTCGAGATCCTCAGCGTCTCTCTCTACGCGCTCATCGCCTACACGGCCCGCCGCGCCGCCGCCGTCGAGGCGGCGGTCAAGTACCTCGTGCTCGCCGGCGCGACCTCCGCCTTCCTCATCTTCGGGATGGCCCTCGTCTACGCCGAGACCGGGACGATGACCGCGGCCGGCGTGCGCGACGTGGTCGCCGGCCTTCACCCGGGCGCCGTGGTCACGATCATCGGCCTCGTCATGCTCCTCGTCGGCGTGGGGTTCAAGCTCGCCCTCGTCCCGTTCCACATGTGGACGCCCGACGTGTACGAGGGGGCCCCGGCGCCGGTGACCGCCTACGTCGCCACCGTCTCCAAAGGGGCCGTCTTCGCCCTGCTGCTGCGTTTCCTCCTGCCGGTGAGCGCGGACCAGGGCTCCGCCGTGTTCCTCGCTCTCGCCGCCGTCGCCGCCGCCTCCATGTTGGCGGGCAACCTCCTCGCGCTGCGCCAGGACAACGTCAAGCGGATGCTGGCGTACTCCTCCATCGCCCACCTCGGCTACCTGGTGGTCGCGTTCCTCGCCGCCGGCGAACGCGCCGGCGCCGCCGTGGCCTTCTACCTGGTCGCCTACCTCACGACCACCGTGACCGCCTTCGGCGTGGTCACCGTGCTCTCGACCGCCGACCGCGACGCCGACCACCTGCTCGACTACCGCGGGCTCGGTGCACGGCGGCCGGTGACCGCCGCCGTCTTCACCGTCGCGCTGCTCTCGCTGGCCGGCCTGCCGCTGACGATCGGCTTCATCGGCAAGTTCCTGATCGTCACGGCGGGATCCGGCGCGGCGCTGTGGACGCTGGTCGTCCTGCTCGTCGTGACCAGCGCCATCGGCCTCTACTACTACACCCGCGTGATCGTGGCGATGTACGTGCGCGCGCCGGAGGGGGCTCAGGCGGGCCAGGCGGCGCCCGCCGCACGTGCCGCGACGGGCGCGCCGGCCGTCTTCACCCTCGTCGCGCTGACGGTGTTCCTGCTCGCCACGGGCGTGTACCCGCAGCCGCTGCTGCGCCTTGCGGAACACGCCGTCTCGGTGCTGCCCTGGCCGTGAGCGATCCGGCCTCCGACCGGCCGCTGTGACGGGCGACGCACGACATACCCCGCCGGGGTATCATGCGACGAGGCGGCTCGGCCGCCGACGTGACCGACCACCGTCAGGGGAGGACCGATGGCTTCAGCCGTGATCGACAGCGGCATCTGCGGGTTCTGCACCACCGTCAGGACGACGAGCGACGGCGCGCGCACCGTCCGCGTCGAGTTCGAGACCGACTGCCCTCACGTGGCGAAGCTCGCCGAGGTGCTCCGCGAGGTCGACCCGTACCGCGAGATCACGTACCGTGGCGACGGCCCGGTGACCCTGAAGC
>Ga0255340_1002371_pt1 | contig 22087 bp, 13 predicted proteins | sample wastewater_treat_7_FD_192417 | JGI IMG/M metagenome (GOLD analysis project Ga0255340, IMG submission 192417) | Wastewater microbial communities from Lulu Island WWTP, Vancouver, Canada - plant10 | ecosystem: Engineered > WWTP > Wastewater > Unclassified | place: Canada: Vancouver, British... | reverse complement strand
CTCCGCCTCCTGCAAAATCCGTACAATCTGCTCCGCCTCATAACGTTTCTTCTTCATCAAAAACCTCCTCTTTCCGAGGAGATTCTATCATCCCGCCTGGCTCATTTTACGGGGGCTGGATCCCCTCGGAGACCGTTCGAACACAATTTGTTTGAAGTAGTCAATGAATTGTTTCTGGGATTCCTCTAAACGATCTTTGAGTTCTTCCCGAACTCTCTTTTCAAGTTCAGGCACCTTTTTTCGAGACTCTTCGATTGTCTCATCAAACTTTTGCCGCTTGGAGCCCAGCTGAACACGGCCCCCTTGCGTACTGAGGGACTGTGTATACGCATCCCGAATTTCACGAAGTTCGCCTTCCAGTTGTTTCGAGGATATGGCAGAGTCGCGGTGAATGAGATAGAAGGCCGTCTTAAGCCTGTCTCGTGGCTGAGATCCGACATTTATATGCATAATAAACTGTAAAACTGCCACTCTCATTCGCTTGATAGCACAGCTGCGAAGGGAAGTGGCCACGTACTGAATATATGGCTCAAATACTCGGACTTGGCGTGACAACTCATACGGGACAGGCGGCATAAGCTCAAGTGCTCTGGAAACAGAAGAGAGCATTTGTTCGGAGACTTCCGGTAACCCAACTTCTAGTTTAGGTGGTGACAGGCCTGCGCCTCCAGGCGTTGTCTCGGCCTGAATCCGCCGACGTGCTTCTTGATTTCCGTGGACAGACATCCGCTCTACAACTCGGTTCGCCTCTCCTGGGCTAAGCCTCACGACATTTGGCGCTTCGTTACTGTGGAGCTCTTCCTGCACTCAGAGGGCGGCAGGTGCAAAGGCCCAGCCAGATTCATCTACGCTGAAAGCACCTATTCGTAGGCCTGTGCTCTGGCGAAGGAAGACACCTTCCTCCTGAAGTTTGTTAATGGTGGAAATCGAGCCATAACCGAGTCGCATGATATCAGGATCGCAATCCAGGGCAACCTCGATGATTACTTTGCCAGCCCGTTGCTGGAAGTTCAGTAACGCTTCGCCCACCACTTCATGAATCGCCGGAGCAGCGATCATCACACGCCTATATGCGCGTCCTATCAGCGCGGTCATCCGGTTGCTGGACATTGATTCGAAAACTTCGCTCATGATTGGTTCCCGCTCCTGTTGCCTGTTGAATCAACGTGAGGAACATCGCGGAGTTCAATCTTTAGATCGTATTCCTTGAGAGCGATATCGGGGACATCAGCCACCGCATAACGCACTCGGTCGGAGAAGTGTCGGGCCACGATGATGCCCCTGACTTTGCCATTCGTGGTTCGATGTCTCTTCAACCACCCTTTGTACCTCAGCAGTTGACCAACGACCGCATCGGGGCCTTTACTGACCTTCAGTTCGATTACGACAAGACCGCCATGCGCATCGACAGCTAGGATATCAATGATTCCGACATCCGTCCGGTATTCAACCCCGTCTTTTCCGTCATCATCCACATAGAGCTGTAGCTCGTCCTCGATGATGTCGAGATGATTCACAAGGTAGTCGCGGAGGTGATCTTCAGCAGCGAACGATTCCCCTTCGCTGTCGGCCGCAGGCTCCAGCATCCCGGCCAACTGTACAATCATTCTGCCCGAGTCGCTTTTGACAATCTCCCACTGTCCGTGCACCTGGGGATCATAGAGTACGAGCTGTCCTCGTTCGGGACGATAAAGGAAGTCATATTTTGAGTTCGCAGTCCGCGGCTTTGAGTTTTCAGAATAGTGAATTCGAGAGTCGTGATTGACAGTACAGATAATCATCTGGCAGCCGATTGTCGCGCGGTTGGTTCCTGGATAGTGTTTCTCTATCCAATCTCTCACAGCGACATTCGTCGTTTCCCCGCCTAGGTCCACCACCGCTTCCTTCACCATTCTCCAGACAGGCGGTCTTACCTTGCATGCCATTTCGCACTCCTTAAGGCACTCTCACGGCGCCCCACCATGCGCATCTCGTTAATCGCTGACGGAGTCTTTTCTGTTATGGCATCTCCCGCTCAGAAGCAACTGTGATTTGTCACTCCTTCTCAAATCCTTGTGTCTTGAATTTTAAACTTCGGCAATTTTCGCTGACGGTGCGGACGACATGTTCAGGAAAGCCGTGAGTGTGTTCCGCAGTAATCTCAAGGGTAATCTCGAGCGTTGATCCGACCAGTGCTTGCATGTGTTGAACCACTTCCTCCGCGATAGTGCCGGCGGCTTTGCCGAGGCGCTCGGGGTCGATACATACGGAACCGTGAAATCGTTTCGGGGGCGATTCTTTCGACTCAGATTCTCTCACAAAACCGGCCGGTTTCCCTTCTACATTCTCGCCAGTGCTGCCCTTGTCGCCGTTGCCATTGTGCTCCGTTGGCGGTATCGTAGCGTTTTGTTCAATTTGCCGTGCGGCAGCATCTGGCTTAACAACGAGTGTGTGCGGGTCTGCAAGGATATTCGCCACTTCACCCGCTTTGAGCCCGGAATAACGTTGCTTCATTTCATCCCAGGCGCTCGCGTAGGCGAATGTGTCTTCGTGCCACGAGAGAAGTTGCACACCGTCCTGCACCGCGCCAAGAAGCACGTCGGGACTCTTCAGTTTGGGCAGGTACGTGTATTGCGCGAAATCTTCGATGAGCTGACGTACCTCGACATGTTGACCACGCCATAGCGGAATACGGTCCAACTCGAGGCGCAATGTGACGCCAGCCATCTGTTCGAGAAGAATGCCGTCTCCTTTCAATTTTCGTGATGCTTTTGCTGCGAGTGTATCCTGCCCCTGCAGGCGAAGCTGCTGCCACTCCACGTGATCGTGCGGAGAGGGCTGCGTGGGCACCAAGAGCCATTGGTACGTTTCTGGAATGCGCTGATTTATTGTTTCGTCCGCTTGTTCGCACTTCGTCGCTGCCTGTTTGGCCTGAGATGCATCCAGATTCAGCGTTTCCGCCTCGCTATTGATTGAAACCCAAGCAAGATATTGGCGCACAGCTTGCTCCAGCTCTATGAGGCGCGCCTTATCCGCTGCAACAAATACCAGCGCATTTCGATAATGCCGCGGCCCATTTCCGTGCTTTTCCAGCAGTTCTGCTGCAAACATGCGCGCGGGGCTGGCCTCATTGTTCGATGAATGGCAGAGGGCAGGGCGGAGAATGACAAGCCGTGTCTCCAGGTCATCAGCTACATCGGCCGTAGAAGTCGGACAGGCATGCACTTTCACAAAATCACCACGGGCAGCGGCTTCTTTTCGCAGGCGTTTTTCGATTTCCTCCAATACAATGTCCCGGTCATACTCCTGCGCTCTGTCTTGTGCGAGGCGTAAGACAGTCTGTTGCGTTGAGTACCAATACCGGTTGCCTTCGACATACAAATGATAGGCCCGGTCTGCCAGCCGTCGAAGTGAATCACCGAATGTGGCCACACTCTCGCCCGGTTGCGCGCATCCCAGTCGAATCTGGCGATCCTCAAGCCCCTTGTTTGCCGAATGTTGTACAGCGGCCGATCCCATGAAGATAGTCCGTGAGACGCGACGGGTTGCTGAGTAGCGTCCGAGGTTCGAGTTTTCCTGGTCCAATTGAAGTGGCAGCGAATTTGACCCATCGATATCCCGTTCAATTACTGGGATCCAAGGGTCGTCCAGATAGTATGTAAGCAAGGGCTGCACAGTGAGATCGTCTAATGGCACACTGCTCGGCAAGATCAACAAACCTGAGTCTTGCCGTCTCCAGAGCACATGAATGACGCTCGCCATAATCCGCAACACGCCACGCGTACGCTGAAACTTATCCATGCTCGACCAGTCTTCGTATAGACGGTCAAATAGCTCTGGATGAATCGGGTAGCTGTTTTCCAGGCGCCTGCGGTATTCTTGTTCCCGGCAGACCGGAGGAAATTCCTGCGGCTGTTCCCGGTACATCCGCGAAAAAGCATTGAGGACGTTGTCGCGAAGTGGGTAATTCTCCGGGGGCAGTGGCTGGAAGAGACGCCGCCGAACAATCTCAAAGCTTTCCTCCGCGCTGGCCGGTCTCCACGGCGACTCGATACGCCCGAAGATATTTTTGAGCCTCTCGAGCACCTTCTGGCCGTACTCACCTCCGATTTCGATGTCGGACTCTGGCAGACTGGCCACCACTAGTGTATCCGCAACGGATTTTGCGGCCTCGGTCAGCGATTGAACAAACGATAGATTAGAATCGAGCGTTCCACCGGGCAGTGTGATGCCCTCGTGTAACTGCCGTAGGTAGGCCACCCACTCGTCAATCAGCACAAGCGCTCCGCCACATTTCCGAAAGAGGTCAACCATTACCCTCGACCCGGGGCTGACACCTCTCTTGTCCGCGTCTTTTACAAGTGCGTAGCCTTCCTTGCCCAGAAGCTGCCACGCCATATCTCCCCATAAGGTATTGACAACAGTCCCGTCTTCTTTCGTTTCCGGCTGGCCGGGAGAGGTCGCGGTTCCCACCAACACCGCTCGTTTGGCGAGGGGGGGCTGGGGTGTCTCTGCTGCGTCCAGTATCACCTCTGCCCCGGGCAATTCGTTCGCAGTCCGCCCTCCAAATAAATGATAAAGCGCCAACATGGAGTGGGTCTTGCCGCCGCCGAAATTTGTCTGCAGCTCGACAACGGGGTCACCACCCTTCCCGGTCAGGCGCCGCGTTGCGTTAACCAATAACTCACGCAAGCCGTCTGTCAGGAATGTTCGAGCGAAAAATTCCGTGGGGTCACGATATTCCGGTTCGCCCTCGCCGCGGCTCACCTGGGCCAGGTCTGCCGCAAATTCCGCCTGTTGATATCGTCCAGACGCAACATCTGGATGAGGCGTTATGATCTCCCGCCAGGGCCTGAGCCCTGCCATGGGCTGTCCTTCAATAGCCGTCGCCGTAGTCCGGCGACGTTCTGTACGCGCCTGCTCAGCGAACAGGGTTCGCATGAGTTCTTGGCGCATTCGTGCGACTTCGGCCGATTCTTGCGCTGACACCGACGTGAGGAGGCGCTGAACAGTGTCCAATGCACGCAAGGCATCATCGGTTGAGAAATTCTCCTCATGCGCCCATCGGTTGCGATAGCCCTGTAATTCGATCACAAAACCGCGGTCATCCTTGCTGAGAATCTTGCCGAACACATCGTGCCACTTCGAGTTCATCACGTGCAGTAGCGCAAACGTGTCCCACCTGTGTCTCTTCTCATGCAGAGTCGATTTCTGCCCAGGTGCAAACACACTCTTGGCTTCTTTGAGCCAGTCCTTTCCAAAGGTGGCATACAACTCTCGCTCGACGAAGGGTTTTAAGCCGCCTTTTAACGCCTCTAACGCCTTCCCTACTCGTTCTGCGTTACTTAACGCCATTCGATCTCTCCGCTACAGTAACCTGTGATTTGGAAAAACGCAGACCTCGGTCATGTCCGCTCCGGGAGAACCACTTTTCCTGCCTCTATAGCCAACTTGGAATCTCGCACCATGCCGTCGAGGGTGCCTGTCAACCTGGTATTGATATTATTTCCAATGCGCTGAAAGCCGTACAAGCGAGCTGTCTGCACTATCAGCTCCTCTTCTGTGAGGCTAAAAGCTACTCTCATGATAAGTATCATGGCTAGCTCAATTTCCTCCGATGGAATGTGCTGTATCTCTCGCCGCATTTTGGGATATGCAGGATCTGGTCGTCGCACTTTAATGGGCGTTTCGGCGTTACTCTGCTGAAGCCACTCCCCTCCTTTTTGTATTATCATTTTTGCATTTATCAGTTGCTTTATTGCGTGAACAATTGCGATCTGCACCCGCTTTCCAGCTTGCCCAATATTCAAGGCGTCCACAATTCGGCGAATAACGAGATCTATATGAATAATGGGGCCTTCCTTTTGGATAATCTGAAGGATGGCTGACTGCAGAATTCGTTGAGTTTCTGGTTTGAGTATCTCGTGCCGGTCAATTCTTGGCAGATTCAATTTCACAGCTCGATAGACTTCTACACCTTCCAATGAAGCGGTGTCTTTTGGTTGTTTGTTGGGTATTCGTTGAACTTTGACGCCCTTTTCACCATCACGGATAATTTGTGGAGCCTTGCTTTTTGAAAAAAATGCCGTGCTTGCTTTCTCAATAGCCGCTCGCAGCTTCTTTATCTCAGTCTCTCTTCTCCCATTCCACTCAGTTGACCAGATGCGATGAATGATCCAGCCTCTTCGCTCAAGCACTTCCTGGCGAAGTCGGTCCCTGTCTCTTGCCGTGGACGCCGAGTGGTACATGGCGCCATCGCACTCGACGCCAAGAATAATGCTTCCCGGCTTGTCAGGGAGACATACGCCAATATCAATCCTGTATCCGCTGCATCCTACTTGCGAAATGACACGGTATCCCATTTCGCGTATGGCCGCAGCCACATTTTCTTCGAAATCTGATTCATAATCGCCTTGATGCTCTGGAAGGGCCGACATCAACGCCTCGGGCCCGCGCACTGCATAGTCAAGATATTGGTAAAGCTGCCGAACCCCATCTGCACGGCTCTTCGACAAATCGAGGTCGGATGACTCAATGGAACTGACGATAACGACTTTTTGCCTTGCGCGTGTAATTGCCACATTCAGCCTCTTCTCACCTCCGGGCTTGTTTAGCGGGCCGAAATTCATTGACATTCTGCCTTCACGGTCCTTCGCATACCCCACACTCAGGATTATCACGTCCCTTTCATCACCCTGAACATTTTCCAGATTCTTAACGAAGATTCCTTCAAGAAGATCGGTCTTTATGAGTGGCTGCACCTCAGGGTGAATCTTCACCATATGTTCAAGCCGGTTTTCAATCGCTTCAGACTGCGCCCTGCTAAAGGCGACAATTCCGAAGGACCTGTCCGGATTTTCCTTCAGTAAGCTGAGATATACGTCGACAACTTTCTCGGCCTCGATTTGGTTATCTCGTCTGCCGCCCCGGTCATAGACTCCTTCCGGCACATGTACAAATTCAACTCCGAGCTCATTGGCATCTAATTGCGGTGCAGGGAATGTCACAAGCTTGTTTTCATAGAATTGAGAGTTAGAGAAAGCGATCAAATTCTCATGCAGGCTACGATAGTGCCAGCGGAGGTAGAGTTCTTTAAATCCCAAGGTGGCACAGACTTCCAGGAGGCTTTCATACTCATCGGGGTTTTCATCTTCATTTTCTTCATCGTAATACCCTTCCGACAGCTCAGACTCAAAAAATGGCGTCGGTGGCAGTTGTTTGGTATCTCCGCAGACAACAAGCTGCTTACCTCGATAAATCGCTGCGATGCCTTCATGAGGGCGCACCTGCGAAGCTTCGTCGAATACGACCAAGTCGAACTGAATAGCTTCAGGGTCAAGATATTGGCTTACGGAAAGAGGACTCATAAAAAGGCATGGTTTTATCTTGAACAGAAGATTGCGTATTTCGGCTAGCAGTCTTCGAATGGGCTTGTGCCCTCGCTTCTTGTTTGCTTCCTTCCGCAGGATGAGCATTTCACCCAAAGTGGATTCAGCAGGCTTTCGGCTTTCTGCTTCAGAAATGACTCTCAAATACCCCTGGTCACGAAGAGCGGAATCCATCTTGCGAAAGCGCTTTACGACAGCTTCATGATCCTCCGCTCTGAATGTTCCCAGACATCTTTCCTGGGAATACAGCCAATCCAGCCAGGCAGCATAGAGACAACGTGTGACAATCTTTGGCAGTTGGCTTGCTTCATATTCCGTGTGTGCTTTCAGGGCTTCAAGAAGACCGCCCAGACCGTTCGCTCCAAACTCCGAACACACATGCTGGTAGTCAATCCAATCCTTAAGCCCATCGAGTTCTCCCGAGAGCCGCGAGATCGCTTTATCTATCGACTGAACAGGCACATCATCAACCGAAAAATTCTCCAGCAACACATCGGAAACCACCTCTTTGCGCAGCCGAAGAACAGCGGAGCTGTCGTTGGGATCGAAATACGAGGCGAGTTCCTCCATAACATGGTGGGCGGAGTCAAAGGCTTCACGGAGAGGAGCTGCGTCGGGCATGCCATCGCCGGGCGCTACGGCAATAGCCCGCATGGCAGGAGTCAAGGTCACTTCTTGCATTACGCGCTGTAAGTTTCTTATCCAAGAAATCGCACGACCGAGCGCTTTCCAGTCTGTCGACACTCCGTGCCATCTGGAAGGCGCTACTTTGCGAATAAACTCGCTGCGCTCATGAAGCTCTTCTTCCAGTTTGGACATGCTCTCCAAGTTGCCCAAGTCTTCCAGAACGCTATTGATAGTCAACTTAGAGTTGTTTCTACGTTTTTGCTCAATATATGCAAGGATCTCTTCTAGTTCGTTGAGGCCGGATGCCAGGGAATTTGTCCAATTGATAAGTCCCGAAATGGGCTGCTTCTCCAAGGCCGTCCTTATCAAGAGCGAGTCTTGCACATTCAGTATGTGCATCAACTTCTCGAACGGGGAATCCCATTCCATCAGTGCATTCCGGACTTCTCTGCCTGTTTTTCGTACGGCCTCCGGGCATATGGCGCCATATGATGTGATAGAAACAAGTTTCTCAGGGATCGCCGGGCCAAGCAGGCTCAGCATTCCTTTCGCATACGACTGTGCCTTCAAAATCCCTTCAAAATCAGTTTGTCTAGCTTGATACCAAGGGCCGAGGAGCCGTTTGCTTTCATCCTTGAGGGCGTGGATCTCTTGTTGCAATAGGCCTATTTCCTTACCTATTTGCAATGGCGAAACGGGATTGGAATCTCTGCACTCAGGTTTACGATAACGCTTTACGCACTTTCTAACGCTGTGATATTTCCCATATATCCAGGGCAATCGCTTCGCACACACAGTCTGATAGTCGAGAAGAAGTGAAGCGCAATCGAGGGACAAAATTCCTTCGTCATAATTCCTGTACAGCTCTTTTTCCAGTGCGAAAATGCGCTCCCAAAGGTGTTTGAGCGCAACCGTAATCTCCAGTGCCTCTTGCAATGTCTTGCCATCAAACCATGTTGCGAGCGGCTTCTGTTCTTTGAGTCCTATAGCCGCAAGCCTCACCGACACTTTCACCGCATTCAGAGTCTCGCTCCGCGATATCCCAAGATGCTCCGCAAGTTCAGCGCCTAGCCTCTCAATGTGCTGGATTTTTTTGGAGAGAACTTTGACAGAGTCGAAAAGTATTTTTCTGCAGGCAACAAGTGCGGTATTGTTCAATACTTCTACGCCCAGCAGAGAAAAAAGTCGCTTTTCTACGGCAATAAGACGTTCCTTCAGCGCTGGATTGATATCAAGAAAAGAGTCATCGTACTCATTGAGCACTTGGGCGCGAAGCGTGGTATAAGACGTCGCTATTTCCTCACATCGTTCCACGGCGTTTCGCAGTGCATCCAGGTCCTTCGCATCAAGCCAGCCTTCCTCAAGACCGGGAGAGCTGCCAAGAAAGTCCACGATCGTCAGAAGCCTGAAGACTTCATTCAAGGTCGAAGGGGTGGGAGTCTCCATTTCATCCGCGAGTGCGTCGGCCAGCGTCTGCGTCGAACGAAGAGTCTCCAGGCATTTGTCCAGCAGCGCGGCCAGTTGTGCCCTGCTCTGCGGCGTGTAGGCCTTTACGGTGCAACCTGCCCAGAGAAAACGCTCGCCCTCCAAGATGATATGCCAGAAGGCTCCCAGGCGCCTCGCTAAAGCAGCCGCATTCTCGATGAAGTGAGCGGTTAAAGCCCCGGCGCCCTTCAGTTTCGGGTGAAGAAACGGGGTTTTGTGTAAATTCGATTCAATGCTCATAGCCTGATAGGCGCTTTTGCCCATTGGTTGGCGGATAGCATGAAGTGCGCGGACGTATTCATTGAGTCTTTGCCGGTCGCGGAGCAGAGATTCGAAATCCTTTTCTGTGGGGATCGAGTGACATTTTTGAATCTCTTTCGAGCAATGGTCAAGCTCTTTCACCACTTCCCGCTTGTTGGCGTTATGGCTATGAAGAACAAGGCAATAGTGGTCCAGGCGGGCATGCTTCAGCCGTTTCATAACGACCTCGAGTGCAGCCATTTTTTCACTAACGAAGAGCACACGTTTGCCGCTTGCAATGGCCTCGGCAACCACATTGGCTATGGTTTGACTCTTGCCTGTTCCGGGGGGGCCTTGAATCAGAAGATTAGCGCCACTCTTCACTGCCTCAATGCAACTGAGCTGGCTGCTGTCGGCATCCAGGATAAGGTAGGACTCCCGTGGGTGAAGCTTGTCATCGAGTTCTTTGGGCTCGGGGGATGCCGGTATTTCCGGCGCTTCAAAATTCCTGCCGTTTGCGAGCCCTTGCACAAAAAAGTGCTTGCTCACAAGCTCCTTATTCTTTTCAAGGTCTTGGTAGATTGCAAGCTTGTGATACGAAAAGATCGACAGGCAGCAGGCATTTCGTACCTTCCACTTTTTGTTGCTCACCCTGCGTTGAAGAGAAGTAAAATAGCCCTCGAGTGCATCTCCGTCCCATTCATCCGGCTCCTGTGGCAGGTCCAGTCGAAATGAGTCTCTGAGCTTTGCTCTTAAGGCCGGATTGAACGTGACAGCGTCTTCTGCAAGAGACAGTTGAAAGGGTGAGGAAATAGAATCGCTGCGATCCAGTCGGACGGGTACTAAAACGAGCGGTGACAGTATCTTTCCATCGTAGGCGTCTTCTTCCCATTCGAGTAACCCGAAAGTCAGATGGAGTGTATTCAGGCCCCGTTCCTGGTAATCATTACGGTACCTGCGATACAAATTCTTCAGTACAGTTTCGACAGTAATGGGCCTGGTGCTGCGGCCACTGCTATCACTCTGCACCGCGACTTTTTCCTTTAATGCATTTGTATATAAGCCGCAGAGAAGCTCAGACTGTCTCCGCGGGCGCTTTGGAGTCAACGGATCTGGCGCACCTTCAGACGGCGAGCTAGTGTCGAAATAGAAATGCCATTTTTTCCCTTGGACGGCAAGCCTCAAAAAAGTTTCTTTTACCGAAGGTTGCAGCACTAGGAGGACGTCGCGCCGGGCAAGCTTGAAAAAAAGCAGCTTATTCCGGAACGTAAGATCGATAAGTTTCGCTTTCCAGTCCTCAATAATGTGGTTGATACTCGGCATTTCTCATATCATCCCAGCTAGGGGAGGACATCCTCCCCGTCCCAGCACCTCTTGATCAACCCATGCCATCAAATTCCTGTTGGCCAGGCGCCACGGTCACCGCTGCGAGCTTGGTGATCTCGGGCCAGGCGATCACGAGGCCGTTGTAGGCGATGGCTTCCTGCGCCCAGCCTTTGCGTTCGCAGACCGTGTAGAGACGGTACGCCAGGTCGCGGGCGATCTCGGCGAAATGCCCAACCTTTCGCACCAGCCCCGCGGCGGCAGCCTCGCCCTGCGTTTCCAGCGCATGAATCAGCTGCTGGGTGATCTCCCACACCGCGAGGCGTGTGTCCGTTGCGGGATCCCAGTGCGGATTCAGTTCGTCGCGGCGCAGCAGCCGCACGTTTCCCGCCTTTGCATGGAGAAACCCCGCCTCGGCCATCCCCTCGACCGACGTGTCCTTTGCCGTGGACAGCGTCTCCGCGTCGCCGTACGGCCCTTCCTCCATGCCGTGCTGCTGGAACCACGTCAGCGCCCAGCGCGTGTCGGCATCGAACTCGCCTTCCTGTTCGGCGAGAAACTCATCCAGCACCTCGTTGATGAGGGCCAGGGCCGTCCGCACCCGCATGGGCGCCCCATCCGGCTCGATCACCTTGCTGTGCCGCGAAAAGACCGCCATGCCCGGGCCAATGGCCGCCTGCGCCAGGTCCACCGGCGCCACGTTGCCGGACTGCAGCAGCCGCAACGCCTCCGGCAACTCGCGTTTCAACGCCGTCAAAAACTGACCCCGGGAGGCCAGCGAGGCATTCTCGCCGCGCCGGCGGCAGACGAGCACGATGCTCGACGCGAGAGCATTCGTGCCCGAGCTAATCATGCGATTGCCCAGCTCTGTCCGCATGGGCCAAGTGCCGGTTACGGTGAACCCTGATTGCATAACGGCTTCAAGAAATGTCTCCCAGCCAGTGCTCGAGAGGCCGGTGTCTCCTTTTTTTTCGGACTGTTTGAAAGCGTAGTAGATGGATACAGGGAAAGCTGGATGGGCCTGTTCGACTAAGCGCTGCATGGCCTGAGTCATACCCTTCAAAAAGAATTCTTCCGCCTTCTCCTTACTGCCGTGACGGTATGGCGTTGCTACAAGCTCCTCGCCTTTGGGGACCGCAAGCGTCGAGAATAGCTGGGGGAAAACACGACGCAATGACCTACGCAACCAAACATAGAAGAAATCCGACAGGTCAGCATAGCCGATGTTATCGTAGTAGGGGGGATCTGTGGACACCAAATTTCCGGCGGTTAAGGTCTGACAGGCAGCGTCTTGCTGCACCGCAAACCCTGCCGGTTCGGTTGTATTTGGCATGCCTTTGATCACTCCCTCAGCAGAGACTCCATAGTCCCCAGCGGCCCCAGCGAACGGATTGACATCTGGAAAATCCCAAGTCATTGGGATGGCTTGTCGAGCAAATGCTGTCACAGTCTGTTCCCGGTCCGGAGTCCATCGAGCGATCGTACAAAGGGTATTCGTCATTCTGTCGAGAGCCATGGACAAATACACCGCGACCGCCTCTGCATAGGCCACGGCTCCCGTCCCGCCATCACGCAAAGGGACATCATCGTCTGGGAGACCGGCGGCCACGGCATCATTTTTGATTCGTTCGCGTGCCTCCTGCACCAAATCCGAAAACGTCGTCAGCGCGACGAGCTGGCGCGGCGTGAACAGGTCGCCCCATGAAGTCAGCCCATAGGGTGTACAGTTCCCGCCCGTCATGCGGGTGGCGATGTCGCCTTCCGGCTTCCACGTTGGCTTCGCTTCTTGAGCGGCCAACTCCATTTCCGCGGTCGGCGGCAGGTAGACACGTCCCCGGTCACCCTCGGCGACGACAGCCATCAGGCGCGCGCCCATGCGGCCCGCCTTGCCCTCGGCTTTGATGTAGTCTCCGGAGATAAGCGCGCCGGAAATTAGACAGGCGAAGTTTGCCCGTGCGAGTTTCGTCCCTCTTTTCGTAGCAGCGGGGTTTGCCGGCTTTCCCATCTTGACGGTGAAACGGTAGGCTGGGAACGCGAGCGTCTCGCTCGCATCTTTATCTTGCGGGCAGGATGCCCGCGCTCCCAGGGTAGGCTCCACGTACGCCTCTTTCCCTTTCTTCGTGGACAACATGAAGGTCGAAGCCAGCGGCACCTCCACATCGGCAAAGGAGGGGTTTGGGCTTCTCACCGTTCGTGCCCAGAGCCAGGCGATAACCGTGAGCTTCTTGCCAAGATAGGGTTTCAGGTCGGGCCGTTGCCGCACGAGTTCTTCGGTAATCTCAACCTGGGGGTAGAGGTGGCCGATGCGCTTCTCGGCCTCGTCGCGCATCCACTGTCCGTAATAGCGTATGTCCTCGGCGAGGCCTTGGGCGCCCGTCCAGATCATGCTGGCCTTCTCCTCGTCGGATTTGCTCTGCCAGTCCGGGTTCACGGGCGGCATGCCGGCAAACTTCGGCGGGATTTCGATCATGGCTTTGTTGATGAGCACGGCCACCGGATTGAGGTCGCTGGCATAGGCTTCCAGGCCCAGACGCTGAGCTTCCAGCGGTAATGCCCCGCCACCGGCAAAGGGGTCGTGGAACGCCGGCAATTTCTCCGGATTGAACAATTCGGCCGCTTGTGGATGATCCGCGTTGTCCTTGCAGGCACGCTTCCAACTAAGCCAGATCTCGGTGCGCGCCTTGTTCAGCACAGTCTCGTTGGTGGTGTTTTCCCATACCACCAGTTCTTCGATGATTTCGAATAACCTGGTGCGCTCCAGTTCGGCGAGCACCCCGTCCAGCGTGGGTTCGGGTTCCGACGTCTGCTCCTTCTTGCTGAGTCTTTGCTTGGCTTTGTATTCGGCCTGGCGCTTCCTGAGTTCTTTTTCCGCCTTGGCGCGTTTCTCGCGATCGTCGCGCAGTTCGTCCACATAGCTGGACGGGTCGTCCACCATCTGAGCGAAGATGACCGCGCGCGCCGCCGCCAGGGGACGTCGCGCCCACCACAAATGCAACGTGCTCGGGTGCCCATGCCGAATGGACTTTTCCCGCGCCGACGCTGTGTTGATCGCATCGAGCGGCAGCGCCACTTCAATCAGTTTTTTCCGCTGCTTCATGGTCATTCCTTATTTTCGAGCGCGCTCCCAGCAGAGATTTTTCCCATCCCCATTGGACACCCATCAGAACCGCACGCCTTCGTGTTCCGAGGCGCAGCCGTGGCACACGTTGTTTTCGAAACCATGCTCCGGCGGGTACTCCTCGCCGCAATATTTGCAGCGCTTAAACTCTCTTTTGCGGGCCTCCCAGGCTTTCTCGAACAGGGATTTGAGGCCATCCCTGTCCAGTTTTTCATACTGTATGCGACGCCAAAGCCTGCTGGAGGGCGCAGGCCCATATGGGCCGCAGGTCCATTCCACCGTCGGCAGGCGTAATTCCATCGCTTCGGGGGTGCACAGGACTACGATGCCGCGTTCGCCCCCCCAGTCAATTTGGATGGCGTCGCGCGTCCGTGTCAGCCCGCCTGTTGGTAACAACGAGAGTGCCACGCCAGCCCAATACTCTACCCGACGTGGGCCTTCCGAAGGATACTCCCCTTTGGGGTCGATATTTCCGTAAAATTCCGCATTCATTGTGGCACCGTTACTTCAGTACGCGCTACCGCTCTACAAGAGTCCGACCTTGATGTTTTCGTTGGTTTGCAGAAGATCGATGTTTCCTTCATAGGAGTAAGAGCCCGCGCATTTGTCGCAAATCCACACCATGTTCGCGGTCCCGAACCAGCGGTCGCGCACCTCAAACGCCTGCGCTGCATCAGTCTCCTTTTTGCAGAAGCTGCAGTAGTGGCTGTCGGATATGTGTTCTTTTCGCTTGATTTTCAGCGTCACGACATGTCCACAATCCAGGTTGCCCAGAATCTCATACTCCAAGTGGTACAGTAACGCCTGCCTGATCTCTGGGGACTGGTCTTTAATACTCTCAAGCAGCGATTGAAATGGCTCTTTCAATTCAGCTAGAAGTTCACGATTGAAGACTGTTCGGTGGGTATGCGTGGAGCCGCATTTAAGACATTTCTCAGGAATCCGCTTAGAGGGTTTCCGCGGTTTCGGTCTTATCAGGTCCTCGGGGTCCGGGCCCTGCGGGTGGCCGGGAGGATAGTTCACCTTTGCCCAGACGTGTCCACAATCCACACACCAGATTCGCATGCAGGACTCCTTTCAAAGAGCGCCGCGGCTCGACACCGCGGCCTATGCGAGAGCATTTCGCCCTCAGTTCCGGGGGAAGCGCCTCTACTGGGGCTGTTCCCCGTCGTTCCAAAGTCCGTTCATGCTGTAATTGACGCTCGTTGCGGCGAAATCCGGCGGCGACGCAAACGGCTTGCGAACGTATCGCACTTGGACGGTTTCGCCGCTGACTCTCACGAGTGCGAGAATGAAATCGTCAGGTTTGTTGAGCGCCGTCAGGATTTCGTTTTTGGTGACGGTGACCGTGTCAGCGTCGAATCGCCTGCCTTTCACCTCAATGAACCGCAGCTTGCCGCCTCCGTTGGGAATAACCGATTCGATGTCGTAGCCGCAGTTGTCGGCACTCACATCCCGCGGCTCATACCCCAGGTTCTGCTCAAGAGTCATGACCGCGGCCATGGCGGCCTCTTCAATTTTCTTCTTCTCTTGCGCAAAGCGCGCGGCAGCCTCGGTGTCCGCCCCCTGCAGGGTATGAAGGATACCGGCGGGAACCACAAGCACACCGCCGATGACCACGGGCGGCGCCGGGGAGAGGTGGCGTTCCTGCTCCAACTCCTCCTCGCGTTTGCGTAAACGTGCGGCCAGTTCATCGGCGCGCTCCTGGGCCTTCTTCGAATTCATCTTCGGTTGCCGGCCCGCCGCTTCCTGGGCTTTCAATTCCTGCGCCCGGTGGTCCCAGTAGTTGATTTCGACGGTAAGACGCTTCTTCACCTGCTCCAGAGTCTTGTCGACCATAGCCTCTTTGCGATCGCGTACTTCCTGGATATGACCCGGCACTAGCTGGGTGATGGCGTAGCTGAGAGCCTCTTCGGCTAAGCTTCGCGAGAGCCACGATTCGTCCAGCAGGGGTTTCGCCAGCGCCAGTTCTTCCTGTGTGGGGGCGCGGTAGTCGAGATAAGGCGCGTATCCAGCTTTGGTTGCTCTGCCTTCCGCATCAATCTCTACGAACTGCATTTGCTTTGAGACTACGCGCTGGCCGCCGGAGGGGTTTATGCGGGCGTCCTGTATGGAGTGTTCGACGTAAAGCAGGGCGCGCACATTCTGGCTCTCGTCGTTGGGATCGATGAGTATTGCCCCCTGGCGCAGGAGATCGCGGTGCCGTTCCAGGATAAGGTCGACCACCGCGTCCATCAGCGCATGACCGGGGCAGATGAAAGCCGCCATGGGCTTGCCGCGAACCTGCATGAGATGCTTCTCGAATGTGACTCGCTCGTAGCTTTTGAGGACGGGTTCGCCGACGCCGATGAGGCGGTCGCGTTCGCGCACTTTGCTCGGCACGTTTGTGATTTCAAACCGCTTTGGCTCGCGTTCGTAGATGGTTCCACCAAGTTGGCGGAACGCTTCGAGAAAGAAAGACTGGATGAAGTGCGGCTGCAGTTTGCGGGCCTCGGCGCGCTCCATCTCCTGACGGATCTTGAACACTTGCGCCACATTCATGGCATCGCTGACCAGCGCGCGGCTGTCAATCAGTTCCTTCAGTTTCGTATAGTCCAGCGCGTTTTCAATGACCTTTTCGAGGCGTTCTTTTACCTCGGGGAGATCACCATAGCGAATGGCTTCGACAAGCAGGGAACGCAGGGAACGGTTCTCGAACGTTATTTGCCCAAGCACATCAAACACTTGGCCGCCCAAGGCCTCACGCTCCTGCTCCAACTTGAGTAGCAGGCGGCGGTAGACATCGCCCTCGCGGGTTTCCTCAGCCACGAGGTTCCACATGTGGCAGACCTCGGTCTGGCCAATGCGGTGAATTCGACCGAAGCGCTGCTCCAGACGGTTGGGGTTCCACGGCAGGTCGTAGTTCACCATCAGGTGGGCACGTTGAAGATTGATGCCTTCACCCGCGGCATCCGTCGCTACCAGTATCTGGACGTTCTTATCCTGGGTGAAGGCTTCCTGGGCTTTGCGCCGATCTTCGCGCAGCATGCCGCCCTGGATGTTCACCACGGCTTCGTCCTGGCCAACAAGGGTGCGGATACGCTTCGTGAGATATTTAAGGGTGTCTCGGTGTTCGGTGAAGATGACCAGTTTGCGCCGGTGGCCCTGCCCGTCAAACATCTCTTCCTTCTTCTGGAGCAGCCTCGATAACTCGTCCCATTTTTTGTCCGTGCCGCTGCGTCGAACCTCCTGCGCCAGTTGTTCCAGCCTGGCAAGTGTTGCAATCTCCGCTTTTAGTTCTGCAATGGTCTGGGAGGCCGTAGCAAGATCTACGACCTCGTCCTCAAGGGCCTCCACTTCCGATTCCGGCGCATCGTCAAGCTCATCGATGTCATCTTCGCTCAGTTTTCGAACCTTGGTGCTGCCCGACAACCCTGCTTCGACCCCGCGCTTGATCAACTCTTCCTCACGCAGACGCTTCTCGAGACGCTCACGCCTGCGCCGGAGTGACTGGTAGATGGCTTCCGGTGAGGAGGCCAATCGCCGCTGAAGAATCGTTAGGGCAAAACCAACGGTACCCTTGCGACTGTCATCGCCCAGTTTATCGGCGCGATTGAATTCCTGTTTAACATACTCCGTGACTTCCGCATAGAGATGCGCCTCGTCAGGCGACAGTTGATATTGAACCGTGTACGCACGGCGCTCAGGGAACAGGGGCCTGCCGTCGAACTTCAGGAGCTTCTCCTTCACAAGTCGGCGCATAAGATCAGACACATCGACGACATGCACGCCGTCACGGAACTTGCCTTCGAAGCGGTCGCCGTCCAGAAGAGCCATGAAAAGCTGGAAATCTTCTTCCTTGCCGTTATGGGGGGTCGCGGTTAGCAGGAGGAAATGGCGTGTCACACTGGACAGGAGCTTCCCAAGATTGTACCGTTTGGTCGCCTTGACCTCCCCTGAGAAAAAGGAAGCGGACATCTTGTGCGCTTCATCACAAACCACCAGGTCCCAGTCCGTGGCCGCCAATTTGGCCTGAATGTCTTCGTTGCGGCTTAGTTTGTCAAGGCGGCAGATAGCCAGAGGCGACTCAAGGAACCAGTTACCCGTGCGCGAGGCATTCAACCCTTCATTTGTCATGATTTCGAAAGGCAAGTCAAACTTGCGGTACAACTCGTCTTGCCACTGCTCCACGAGGTTTCCAGGGCACACGATCAGGCAGCGTTTCAGGTCGCCACGAATCAATAGCTCTTTAATAAACAGCCCGGCCATGATGGTCTTACCGGCGCCGGGGTCGTCTGCAAGCAGAAAGCGCAACGGTTGGCGCGGGAGCATTTCCTGGTATACCGCAGTTATCTGGTGTGGCAGCGGCTCGATGAGGGACGTGTGGACGGCAAGCATGGGGTCAAACAGGTAGGCCAGATTGATTCGGTATGCCTCGGACACCAGCTTGAGCAATGCGCCGTCCCCGTCAAAGCCCCAGGGTCGGCCTTGATTCACGACTTCCAGGCTCGGTTCCTGATTCCTGTAGAGCAATTGGCTGCCGAGCTGGCCCTGGGAGTCTTTGTAGGTGGCCTCAAGAGCGTTCTCACCGTACCACTTTGCTGCCTCGATAGTTACAATCCTGCCAGGCACAATTCCTCGAATAGTGGCTCCCGGAGTTATCTCTTCTAACTTCGCCATGCTATTCCCCCTATCACGCCGATTCTGATAGGTCACACCCCGTGCACTGCTTTAGCAACAGTCTACGAGTCTGTATGACCCAAAGCAAGAGGACCGCGGGTCAAATGCACCGGGAACTGCACTTTCCGTCTGAACCTCTTTTGGATGGTGAAGCAAACTTTGTACCAATAACTCCAGGAACCCGCGGTGTCATCGGAAGCTTCGGACCTGAAAGTACTTGGGGTTGTCGCTGTACGAGCGAAGATCGTTCTGTAAGTCCCAGTCTCACGCGCAGATTAGGCTCTGGTACTCCGCATTCTTCCGGCGTGATCCTAGAGTACGCACTACGTTTCAGAATGCTGTCTTCGTTACACAGGGACGGATACTGTCCTAGCGCGCTCTGCTCATCTTTTGAGCAGTCTACCTATGATGGTTGAGCGGTCTATGGACGCGACCTCGAACGCGCCCCGGCAACTCTGGACCGATTTTGGTGCCTTCCGTGCTGGAAGGGCCACTGATAGCGAATGCTCAACTCATCTGTAATTTGCTTACCCGCGGTAGCCATGTTCGTTAATCCACTCATCCAGATCGCATAGCCTGTATCGAATGGAGCGGCCGAACCGGAGATACGGCGGGCCGGGGGTGCGCTTCGGCAAGTTACCATTCATGCGGGATTGCGACAGAAATGACCGGTTCATGCCGAGATATCTGGCGGCGTCCTGTTCAGTGAGTAATTGGTTCCAGGCTCGACCCGAGTCTCCGTTTTTGCTCCGCTCTGAATCTCTCTCGACACCACGCACGGACTCCCCTGTGTGCGTAAGGCATTCCCCACACCAATTCGGGTATTCACTCTGTTCCAATATCGACACATTTCGCAATTCACAGCCATGGATTCCTCCTCTCTTGCGCGTTTGATTCTGTGTGCTCAATTCTCGATTGCCCTGGCCGGGGTGTACGAGCATGGTCATCAGGTAGCGGCAGGATACCGCCAGGAACAAAAGCACCAAAAAATTTCAGAAATTTTGTGCGAGCGACAGTACACACCTTCACCGGTCCACGTTTCCCCCCCTCGCCCCCGGTCGGCTTCGACGCACGACGATGCCGGGTTGCTGGTCCAGGACTTCGCCGGCCCGCGGGCGTCACCGCGGCTTCCAGTTGGCCCGTGCGGTCGGCGACGGCGGCGCGTGGTTGGACAAGGGGACTGCGCGGGTCTGTGTGGAGGAGGGAGGACCGGTCGGCAGGGCGATCGGTCGTCCGCGGATAGCTGCTGACTGGCGTGCTCGATGGAGTAGGAGGGGGCGATAGAGAATACGGCCGGTCGATGGCGCCTTGCCGCTTCTGGACTCAACGGCGCTCCTGGCGAAGAGGTCACCTTCCGCTAGCACGAATCGCAGGAATAGCAGTCCCGCCTTGCTCGGTGCTGGCAGTTCGCGTGGCTGAGGACGCTCTCAGCATGCCTGCTCGTGGCCTGGCTCCGTGGGGCGGCCTTTACATCATGACTGAGGACTCTCCGCCTCGCTAGGGGCGGGTGGTCGCCGGACCGGCGCAAGACGCCGGCCACTGACACGTCATCGGTCCTCGAGGGACTGCGCCCATGGCCGCGCCCTGGTTGTCGCCGGCGCCGGACCGAAGACGGTTTTTCCGGGGTGTGACACGCTTCTCGGCAGACACCGTCAGGTTTAGCCGGCCGGAAATTCCTGGGATGCCCTGCAACTTCTAAGGCGGGGTTCTCGCAATCCTCTCTACCGCGCCGGGACTTTTGAACCTTTTGAACCTTCCGATTTCCACGTAAAGAAGAAAAAACGCATATGGAAGAGTGACGAAGAGAACAGGCGAATTTGCAGGGCACTGGGTAGATGGGCGCGACACCCATCAGCACGCTGTCAGAGGCGCCAACTTTGTCGCTGGTGGATCCACAGCGGATCCAATTTGCAGCAGAACGAAAAACCGCGCCAGCGGGCTCTTGTGTAAGCCGCTGGCGCGGAAGTAGTCATATGGCGGGAGCGACGAGACTCGAACTCGCGACCTCCGGCGTGACAGGCAGATAAGGCCGCTCAGGCGTTACTATGTTATAACAGTTTTTCCTTGGTTTTATTGGGTGAAATGCAGATCCGAAAGTTGCGCGTGTATGCAGAAATTGGCACTTTACGGCACAAAGACTGCATAAAAACTGCATAAATTTGGGATCGCATCAAACGGCCTCGATCCGACACGTCTTAAGATAGTCGTCAAGGTCCTTCCTCGTGAAGCGCATAGGCGCCTTTTCACCCTCGCCCATGCGGATGTAGGTGATCCGGTTTTCACGCGCCCATCGGTACAGCGTATCCGCGTGAACGCCGATGTAGTCCGCCGCTTGCTCACGGGTCAGTGTGGCGGAACAGACAGCATCTCCCGGCCTCTGGGCGATCGCCGTCCGCAGGCCCTTCACTTCCTCGATTAGCGATTCGAGCAATTCAACAACCTGGTCCATCGTCATGCCCTCGAGATGTCCATGCCCCGACCGTGGGCGCGTCCATCCCCGTGCGGTAGATCCTCCTCGAGCCGGGTCTCCCGGTCCGTTGCGCTGTGTCCACCGCGTTCTGTTTCAAAAGACTGCGTAGAATGGCCTCTACGCGATTTTCTCTCTCTGCCCGGTGTGTTAACCCTACCCGGCGTGCGATCGTGCGCCCTGGGCCAAAATCCGTCCGCCTCAAAATCTGTACTTCGGCCGCGCCGGTTCGGGTTCGGGCGCCCTGGCGGCCCGGCTGATCGTCGCGGCCTCGAGCTGGGCACGAAACGCCTCGAGCACGTGCCAGTCTGATTCGGGCACTTCGTAGGTCCACCACCGCCCGCCGCACCGGGGACAGTTGCGCCGCCGGCGGATATACTCACCTTCGGCCGTCGCGACCGTGACTGTGTACAGCACGGTCTTGCCCTTGATCTCTCCATTGCAGTGCCCGCACTTCACTATCCCCGCACCCCGATCGCGGCCAGGAACGCCGGTATTGCCGCCTTGAGCCGCTCACGCGGTCGCGGGGGTTCGGGCGCGCCGCTGGCGACCTCGAGCAGCCGGGCCGCCAGGGCGTCGATCTGGGCCGCGAAGTCTTGAACGCTGTCACACTCCCTCAGAAGCTCGCTTATTACGGGGTCCATTGTCGCTACCTCCTGTAGGCCGTTCTGGCGCGTTTTCCCGCCGGGGGTACCGTTACCCCTCCCGGCGCCCGATCGTGCAACCTTGGCGCTGTTTCGCCGCGTAGAGCGTCGATCTCTCACACTTGCTTACCCCCGTCTCACGGCGCGATTTTTGATG